>Ga0207987_1000216_pt1 | contig 17191 bp, 10 predicted proteins | sample ETNtaG_19_FD_185768 | JGI IMG/M metagenome (GOLD analysis project Ga0207987, IMG submission 185768) | Marine microbial and viral communities from oxygen minimum zone, Eastern Pacific Ocean - ETNP201302PF86A (SPAdes) (version 2) | ecosystem: Environmental > Aquatic > Marine > Oceanic ...
ACCCGTGCTTTCGTTTAGGACAGGTGGGAGTTCTCCCTCCATGGTGCAGTCGGAGGTCTGGACCCATGAGAAGTATAGGATGAAAACGCACCACTCCATTGCATCTGCTGGAATCTCAAGTATGATTTCTCCGCTTGTGATGTTTATTGGGTACTGGAGGTCATCTGGGCCGTACGAGTAGGAAGCTTGGTCCTTTATTGAGATAAGAGATACATCCGAAGGCGGGTTTGGGTCGTGGACGACTTGGAAGGATGTGTTTGCGGCGTTGCCCGCGTTATCGGTGGATGTAATCGAGAATTCGTTCTGGCCGTCGTTGTGGTAGAAGAAGTACTCATCGTCGGAGTCTTCGTGTAGGCCCAATGAAGACACCGCCAGTTCTGTGGTAATGTTTGCGAAACCGGTGGAGTTCGTAGGGATAACTTCGCCATCCAAGACCAAGAGAGCCCCTGGCTCGGTCTGAATCTGGAATTCCAGAGTCGGGGATCCAGATATCCAAGGGACGCCGTGGACTGCCAGCATTGGGGAAGTTACGTCGTAGGAGATCGCCAGGTGGGATTCGGCATAGCGACCGGACGCATCGGATACCGAGGCTTGGAATTGGAACCATTGCTCGGTTGCTGGTAGCGTCGCGTTTACCCAAGCCTCCCTAAGGAGGAGGGATTCGGTTGCATTCACAATCCCGTTCCAAATGTGTGTTAGATCGTGTAGGCTGCCATTGGTCGCCAGCCCCCATACCGAGTTGGCCGGGAATGTCGTGTTGTTGCCAGGCCACGTCCAAGACAGTGCTGAGATGTTGAAGCCGGCACCTATGTCCATGGCATGGAGGTTGATGGGCACCTGGGAGTTGGCCTCTGTTTGGTCCTCGGGGGTGGTGAATGATATCTCGGGGTCCAATTCGATTAGCTCGTATTCGTAGGGGAGCCTGATCATAGCACCGCCTTCAAGCACGATGTCGATGAAGCCGGTCCAGCTTCCCTCGTCTGGGGGCCTCAGGAAGCTGAGGTTCAGCTCAAGAGCCCCCTCAGGGACCATGCCCCCGAGGGTCTCGGAACCGGTTGGCCAGGTGCTCGCAATGCTGGATTCGTTCAGGTTGTGGAATGATGGGACCCCTAGTGATGACCCGGCGACCACCTCTATGTCGATCCAGAATCTTGACGACTCGCCATCCACTGACCAGCCGTGCACTGCGACTCCATACAGGCCATCCTGCGGATTAGTCTGCGAGATGGTCTCCGAAGATGTCCCGCTCCACGACCTCGTCACCTCCTCGTCAGAGGAGAAGGCGCCATCTCCGTCGTCATCTCGGAAGAGGAAGAGGTCCAAGTCGCTACTATCGTACGAGTCCATCGATATTCTGAGCTCGGTTGCTTCCTCAATAGAGAAGTTGTGCCACCAAGATGCGGTCATCTTGTCGTTGGGGTCGTCCTGGAATGCTGACTGGTTATCGAGGCTGATTGGGCGTACCCATCCTTGTGCCGAAACAGACTCGACGGGAAGTGGCATTGTCGATACGACTAGAGCGCTGTCGTTGCCCTCCGATTCAGACCAGTCGGTAACAGTCCTGCTGAATCCGGACGACTCTGCTGAAATGTAGCCGACGGAGATGTTTAGCGGGTTGTCATTCGTCTCGACCCCGTGTAAGGCCGTGTGCAATACCATTTGGTGGATTCCCGGCGTGGCTGGAACTGCGAACGTCTCTCTGGAGGTGCCCGTGTATGTCCCCCAGTTGTGCTGTCCGCTAGTAGCATGGTTGTTCACTGATCTTTCTTCGATGAAGAAGGTGCTTGGCCCATATGCTTCTGGGTCGTCGTCAGCATACTCATGGGGAGTCTCAGTCAGCCATAGGACGTCGATGTCTGTGAATGGGTTATCATCCCAATCGACATCCAGGATTACGACCCCATCCTCATCTAGCTCCTCGGGCCAATCGACGGTGAGGAATCGCCAGTCGCCGCTTTCCGGCCTCCAGCCCCATCGCATAGCCCCACTTATCCAAGACTCGGAGTACAGTGTCTGGTTGTCTGGATTCCCATCCAGGGGCTTCGGAAGCAGAGTGAAGGGACCCTCCCATGGGACATTTGTAACGACGGGTAGAGTCCAATCCCTAGATGAGTTTTCCACGGATTCCAACTCTGACTCCACCTTGATGCCATGCTGGTGGAGGCCCGGAGTAGCGTCATCGGGGACGGAAATGACAGCTGGGACTGATAGTTCCGTGCCTGCTTCGATCTGGATAGAGTCGCTCAATGAGATCCATTCGTCCTCGGCCACGCCGAAGGACGTCCAGTCGACTTCTATCCGGACAGGATCGAGTCCTGAGGGAGAGTCATCGTACCTCCAAACCCCCAGTAAAAGTCCGTCTCTTGCGTCTTCGAAGGGCAGCCCGACCCTGACCTCTGCCTGGGGGCCATGAGACCACCAGTAAGTCACCTCCTCAAGTTCTTCCGAGTCTTCCCACTCCGACTCGTCGACCATTCCGTCCGAGTCAGTGTCGTTGTGGTATTGTCCGTCCCCATCGAAGTCGCTCCACCTGAATACTTCCAGGTACACCCTCTCCATCGATGACCTGTCTAGGTCGTGATCGAAGGCATCGTACTGGATGGTCGCCCTAGCCCTGAACTGAACTGTTTCCAGGGGTAGTTGATAGGCGGAGTCGTTGGTTATGTGTATGGGGATTAGTAAGTCGGGCCTATCTCCCTGATGGCCGTCCCATGTGTCATTCTCGCCGCCACCTGTTCCGTTCCCGGTGCTGTTCCAAACCATAACCTCATGGGCAAGAGGCTGGAATGAAACTGGGGTCAAATTCAATTGTATGTCGGAGTCACTGGGGTTGCTGAACTGCACGTCGAAGGTCTGGGACTCTCCAGGTAGGATCGAGTTCAGGTTCGCATCCCTGTGCTTCCCATGGAACCAACCCGTGTTCCATTGGGCTGGAGATGCGGACCATGAGCCGTTGTATCCCTCTAGGGTCCTCACCGCCCTAGAGGCATTCATCCAACCGCCCCCCTGGACAAAGGGCTCGTAGCCACGATCGTCTGCCGTTGAAAGGACGAAGTCACGAAGCTCCTGGGAATTTGGATGCTCCCCCCTTTCTTCGAGCCAAGCCTGCTCTACGAGTGCGAGGAGGCCTGCGACAACTGGGGTCGCCAGACTCGTCCCCCCCCAAGTTGTCCACGCCTGGTTTGCGTTGTCATAGCTGTTGAGGGGCATGTCCCCAGTTGCTGACCATCCGACGGATACGATATCGGGATCCATCCGTCCGACGACGTTTGGGCCCCTGTTGGACCAAGGTGCGCTCTGGCCCCACGAGTCAGAGGACTTACTGCTGAATGCACCCACGGAGAATACCCCATGTGCGGCGCCTGGGACCTTTGTGGTCCCGAAACCATGTCCGCCATTCCCTATTGCAACAGCGTAAGATGCATTGGAGTTGTAGACCCTAGTAATCCAGTCCAGATACAGTGAATAGCCATCTGAGCCAGAGTCGTCAACGGATGAGTATCCAAACGAGAACGAGCCGATATGAGGTTGGTCGGGAGTGGTTGGATCTCCGTCATATCCCTCGGCGATGAATCTCCAAGCATCCAGTGAATGGCCTCCTGAGTAGTGGTTTCCGATGGAGGAGATGGTGGCGTTGGGGGCCATACCCAATACCCTGCCATCGTCAATTACGCCCTGCGCGGATATCGCACTGGCGCACAGTGTGCCATGACTCCCGGACTCCAGCATGAACAGTGTAAGGTTGCCCGGTCCGGCTATCCTGTTCAAGTATCCGTGTCTGGCTGAGTACGTCTCTCCGTAGGGCACTCCGTTAACTCCGTCGGAAACCCAGTAGACGAGGCCTGCGGAGATATCCCAGAGGCCGTCACCATCGGTATCCCTGCCGGATGTCTCCTCCCCTGGCCTCATTGGGGTCTCGTTTCCGAACCAATCGTCCCTGTCAGTATCCGGCCAGACTGTCTCGTAGAGTCCGGAGACCCTGTCGTCGACGACCAGGATCGGCACATCTCCGCCTGCCTTGTCTTGAAGCCTCCAGTCCGGGTGTTCACCGAGGTGGTACTCTCCAGATAGCGACTCATTAACCCCGGAGATGTTGAATCCCGACACGTCCAGAAGGCCATCGCTGTTATTGTCGAAATCTATGGAAGAGGTGTCTGCGTACCATGTACTCGACGCCGGGTATGCATTTCCATCCACCAACCAGGTGTACATGCTATTGTGATCGAGCATCAGTGGCCAACCATGGTATGTGGAACTGTCGTATTCAACCCTAGCTTGAGTGCCATTCAGATCTGGATGCCCGAAGTCAACTCCGGTGTCGGCCACTGCGACAATCAACCCCTCTCCCGAGTATCCCATGTCCCAGGCGTCATTGGCACCATGGATCTCTCCCGATCTGACGGTGTTGGGAGCCGGTTCGGTCGGAATGACGCCGTATGGCTCAGGCGATCTCTCTGCGTCTAGCAGGGCAATCATACCGGGAACAGAGGGTAGTTTCAGGAGCAAGGAAGAATTGACCCAGAAAGTACGGTGTTCTATGCCCGTGGAAATGAGGTCACTTTCGGACATCGACTCTCCTGGCCCCGGAGAGGCTTGCCTCTCGATTGAACCCGTCTTCCGCTGCCATGAGTCCAGGTGAGCAAGAGAGCTGGTGATTGCTGTGACCCATACCATCTCCTGACCGGAGTCCGCCCGACTCTGCAAGGAAGAATCCACCCATGGATTAGAAAATGGAAGTAAATCCTCTGATTTGGGGCGGGGTTGTTCTCCCAAAGAGGCAGGGTTGCTAGAGAGGCCGACGGTTGCCATTGAAGACAGTGAAGAGCAGAGTAGCAACCCCATTACAACTGGAACTAGCCTGCCGCGCACGCCCCTTGGACCCAATTGTGTGGCTTGATATTGACGGCTAGAAGTCCCGTCAAATACAAGAGTCGGGGCATCGAGCGAGGCTCGGAGTCCCGTAGTGTAGTGGTCCATCATCTCGGGTTTTGGTCCCGGGGACCCTGGTTCGAATCCGGGCGGGACTACCAAATAAGGAAAAACAGACAATTGAAAAACGACGACTGGCGCAATAGGCAGAGAAGCATGGCTGATGAGTTGTATGAGTCATTCAACGAACTTCTCCCAGTTGCCTCAGTCGTACATATTGCATTGGGCGCAATGGCATTAATTCTTGTTCATAGAACCAAAGATAAAGAGTGGAACGAGAGATTTGCCGGAATGCTCATCTCATGGATGATGGTCATGCTAGGAATTCAGTACGTCTGTTCAACGATAATCGACTATCGAGTTGATCAGCTTGGAAATAGCGACGTTTCACACTTCAACACCTACGATGACATATTCTACTCGGCAATGTCATACGGCCAAGGCGCTATGGAGTCTGCATTCCATGCGACGATTGTGATTCTACCGTTAATCTACCCATACCCACTAATACAGAAGCAGAATGCTATCAGGGTGTGCACAGTAGTGATTCTTTCAATCTCGTTGATATTGGTGCCATTAGACATTTTCACCGAGTTCTCTTACAGATGGGTTAAAGGGATTCTAATGTGGTCTGGATACTTTATCTGGATTCCAGTCTATCTGAGATTCTTATTCGGGGAGATGCTCTACGAAGAAAAGGGTGCAAGAGCGATTTCTAGCGCTACCCTATTACTTCTGCTGGCCGTCTACGGGCAAGTGTACATTTTCTGGCTACAAGATCTTACCGGGGCGGCATCAATTTACTTCTCTCGCTGGGAAGTGGAGGACTTAGTTCCTCAGACTTTCCTAAGTTCTTCGATAGCAATGATAATGTTGGCTTTGGAAGGGACTACCTTTCTTGTAATATTCTTCGGCGAAATGTGGAGGTCGTTCAGAAAGGGAATGGGGGGCTTAGGACTAGTAGTCTCCCTTGTATTCGTTGTCGGCGTGATATGGTACATACTTACATTAGTGAATTATGATACTGCTGAGTCATGCATACAGACAATCTGTCAACCATGGAATGAGAACTTCGTTGATTGGTACGTTTTCACTTACCAAGTAGCCAAATTCCTCGGAGTACCCTTGGTTTTCATGTTTATTCTGCTGAATTACAATATGGTAGATACAGATGCAGAAGGTAGCAAGATGATTACAAGAATAATGGTGTTGCTCTTGATTCTAGTGGCGACTTCTAGCCTGATTGAGATGATTCAGATTATCCTCCCTATTCCTGAAATGATCACATCTGCTCTATTTGCTGCTGGGGTTGTAGTATTCATCGGATGGGAGGAGAGGATTATGGATCAAATTATCACGGAAACCTCGAGTGCTGCTGAGTCGGTAAAGAATCTGTTAGGAGTTTCAACGATTAGCATATCAGAGGGGGAATACAGATTTTTCTCCATGGCAATGATTTGTCTGATTTCTTATTGCCTTCTAATTGCTCTATTGCTAGATTCAATGGGGATTCATGAATAGATGGGTGACGATTATGGGAAATGAAAGCGAAATGGAGATATTGGACATCATTGGAGAGATTTTCTCTATCAGAGAGGCTAACGTAGCCATGTCAATAGCGATGGCATTATTTCTTATTTCAAGTGGTTCAAACCTGTACAGTTGGACCCAAACAGAATATGAATTAGCTAGGGATGCAGCGACCGATGACCAGTGGCTGATTGAGTTCAATGTTTCATTTTCATCCACAATCCATGAAGAAACATGGCAAGATGAAGAGAAGAAGGTTGTCGAGTTCTACATGGATGATTTCGAACTCCCTGATGGGTATCTCGTTGGAGAAATTAAGGTGATTGTGAAACCCGATTCAGATTCCAATGGCACTACATTAGACCCCATTGCCCAATGTGACTCAATTGCAGCAAATATCCTAAATGACGGAGGATTAACTGCCCAATGGGAATCAGAAGAGAACGAGCTGTCCGGACAGGACAGCAGTTGTGAGTGGATCATCTTGAGCCTTCAGACATATCCGGGATACGACGGAGAAGATTTCAACTCCAGTGCTGCAAATGAGTTCCAGGCACTTCTCCCCTGGTCTGAGGCTGGTTGGGGAGAGGGGTTTCTATCTGTAGAAGTCGAGTTGGACGTTAATACTGTCGAGGAGCTCGGCCCAATAACACAAGACGATGATGAGGACATCACAATTGAGGTGGAAGTGAGTGGTTTCATTGCATCTGCAATGTTGATTAATTGAGACGGGGGCCGCCATACATGACCGATGATAGATTGGTTAGGCCACTGAGCCTCACAATGAAAGGACCGGGGAAGGCGGAAGAGACATCGTTGCTGAAGCCGAAGAAGGAAAAGCTGGTTGAGTTGACCCTGCCGTGCGTAGAGATAACAATTCACATCGAGAGGAGAATCCAGAGGACCGTCATCAGAGGCGGGGAGGGGGATGACTTGCTGGACGAGGGGTCCGAATCTGCCGTTTACGATGTCATTTCCTCGGCCTCCGTATCGGAGTACCAATCCATGATGGAGCTATTCAGGGGAGGTCAGCCCCACATCATCGACCCATTCGATGGAAAGGAAGTCAAGGTGGCCTTCAAGTCGGTCGAGTACAGTGCCTCAAACGGGGCATTGAAGATGGTTCTGATCGAGGACGTCGACTGATTAGTCCTCGATTACGCTAGAGTCGCGCTTCAGGTCCTTTGTGATGTTCTTCTGATGACTCTCCAGGGTTCCTCCGCCGATCTCCAGGAGCTTTGCATCCCTCCACAACCTCTCTACCACGTACTCTCCGACGTATCCGTATCCACCCATCACCTGGATTGCACGGTCTGCGATGTTCTTGGCCGCAGTAGTGGCGAACAGCTTGACGCCGTCCGAATCCAGCCTGTGACCCGCCTCGGAGAGCTCGATCTGCCTAGCAGTGTCGTACACGTATGCTCGCATGGCCCTGTATTCGGCCCAGGACTCACCGATGTGGCGCTGGATCTGCCCGAAGTCTCGGATCTGCTTGCCGAATGCCTCCCTCTCGGTGGCATAGGAGTTCATGTCGGCAAGGCACCTCCTGGCGATTCCGACGCTCATGGCAGCAAGGCCGACCCTCTCGTGCTCCAGGTTCCTCATCAGGTGGATCATCGACTCTCCCGGCTCTCCCACGACATTCTCAGGAGGGACGACGCAGTCCTCGAAGACAAGTTCCGCGGTTGTGCTGGCCCTCATTCCGAGCTTGTCGGTGATCTTCTGCCCGGCTGAGAATCCCTCCATCCCCTTTTCGACTAGGAATGTAGTGAGTTCGGCCCTCCCTCTATCGTCCGTTCCGGTCCTTGCGTAGAGCCAGACCACATCGGCGGGAGTTCCGTCATCGTCGATGATTCCGTTAGTAATCCACATCTTCCTACCATTTATGGTCCAAGAGCCATCTTCGGACTGAATTGCGCTTGTCTGCATGCCCAAGACATCGGTGCCATAGTCAGGCTCGCTCATCCCAAGGCAACCGACCCATTGCCCACTGCATACCTTGGGCAGGATCCTATCCTTCTGCTCGGTTGTCCCGCTGTGAACGAGGTTATTCACGAAAAGCTGATCATGAGCCAGGAAAGCCAGGCATAGGCCCGGGTCTGAGTAGGAGAGTTCCTCGTTCACGATTGCGACGGCGGTGGCATCCATGCCGGCTCCCCCATATTCCGGGGGGACCGTGAGACCAAGTAGCCCCATCTCGCCCATTTCGCGAAAAAGCTCCAGATTGAATCGCTCGTCCCTGTCATTCTCCAGGGCCTGTGGCTCTACCCTGTCCTTGACGAAGTTCCGTACCATCTCACGGAGCATCTTGTGCTCCTCTGTAGGATTGGAGATATCGAGATCACGCCAGTCGTCGCTCATGGAGGTGCTAGGGGCGGCCTTCGTAAGAGACATTCGTTCCCCGATGCACTAGTTCCAGAATGCCGAGTCCTCCCAAGGCAGGCCAATCGCTATTCCGATAATCTCTAGAATGACGAAATTCCATGCCAAGTAAGATAGGACGGCTGCCGTGAAGACCGCTAGGGACGTGTTCATCACCCTCCTCCTCTCCCTCCTCGCATCGTCGAGTGTGCATACGCCCTGATTGCGGAAGTAAAGCACAAGGCCTAATGCAACCATGCAGAACGAGACGCCGTACAATGCGAATCTCACCCAAGAGTAGTAGAGGTCATTTGAGAGCTGGTCTGCGGCGACAATTGCCGACGAGCCAGCAAACAGTACCCAAATCACAGAGGGTAGGCAGCACAGGCTAGCCGTGAGGGCGGATGCTGCGACGAGCTTGGCTAGGGGCCTTGTCTGCTCTGCACCCATCTTGCCACCCTATGGCGTGACCCTTCTGCTGTCCCTCGGGAATGGGATGGCTTCCCTGATGTGATCGGCTCCGGCAAGCCATGTGCATACCCTGTCTACGCCCAGTCCGAATCCACCATGGGGCACGCCACCGTACCTCCTGATGTCGATGTAGAACTCGTACGGCTCCCTCGGGGTGCCCTCTTCGTCTATCCTCTCCAGAATCTCGTCCTCTGACCACGTCCTCTCCCCCCCTCCAATGATCTCGCCATAGCCCTCGGGCGCTAGGAGGTCGTGGCAAAGTACGTACTTCGAGTCATCGGGGTCGGGGCGGTGGTAGAATGGCTTGGCGACTCTGGGATAATGGGTGAGGAAATGCGGGACCTCGAAGTCTGCAGTGAGTACCTTCTCCTTGGAGTAATCCAGATCCTGCCCCCATTCTATCTCGACGCCCTTGCTCTGGAGCGTCTCGACCGCCTCGTCATAGCGTATCCGGGGATACTCGCTTTCGGCGTACCTTTCCACGAGAGAGAGGTCCCTCCCCAAGCTCTCAAGCTCGTCTGACCTATCGTCCAGTAGAGTCCTTGCGATGTTTCGGACCACTCCCTCTCCGTGCTGCATGACCTCGTCGTTGGAAGCCCATGCGATCTCCATCTCAGCGTGCCAGAACTCCGTGAGGTGCCTCCTCGTCCTGCTCTTCTCTGCACGGAATGATGGGGCCATCGTGTATAGCCTCTCTAGAGCGGGCATCGCTGCCTCGGCATAGAGCTGCCAAGACTGGGTTAGATACGCCTTCTTTCCGAAGTAGGGGACCTCAAAGAGAGTACTTCCCCCCTCGACCGCCCCTGCGACGAAGTTTGGAGCCTGGTACTCGATGAAGTCCCTGTCACGGAAGTATGAGTGGATCGCACCGAAGACCGAGCTTCTGATCTTCAGCATGGTCGTCATGCGGCTCGTCCGCAGATACAAGTGACGGTTGTCCAGTAGGAACTCCGTCTCGCCACCATCCGCTTCATCCATCGCTGACTCGGTGATTGGGAAGGGGCGGTCGGGGTTCACAGGACCGACGACCTCGGCTTCGGTCACTTGCACCTCATGGCCGTGCTCCCTGTCGGTTGCCTCGACCACCCCCCTGATTACCACGCTCGTCTCTATCAGGGAGTTTTTGAGCGACTCGAAGCACTCGTCACCAACCAAATCCCTCTTCACGACGCATTGGACGTGCCCTGTTGAATCTCTTACTACGATAAACCGTATCTTGTTCGAGCCGCGCGTCCTGTGGACCCATCCCTTCAGTTCCACGGTTTCCCCATCATGGGATCCGGACCTGACATCACCTATCCAGTACTGCTTCCCCATAGTGACGCCATTCTGCCGTCTTGGCTCACGGTTATGAAACCTCGATTGTGCGAGGATGGTTATGGCGGGTCTGACGGGGTTCGAACCCGCGACCGCCCGGTTAAGAGCCGGGTGCTCTACCTGACTAAGCTACAGACCCGGCTCGGGATTGGCGGCCCCTCTTTAACCACGACGGACAGCTACAGTCTGCCATCTGGCTTGACTAGAGTTTCCACGCCTCCGCTGGAAGCCATCACGACAGCGTCGCATATTCCTACGAAAAGGCCCACTTCGACTACTCCCGATATCTCAGAAATCTCCCTCTCCAGAGATTCTGGATTGGATATTGTGGGGCCGAATGAACAGTCAATGATGAATCCCTGATTGTCCGTGATGTACGGATCCTCATCCCCTCCTCTGAGTCTGACTTCTCCTGGGCAAATGCTGGATATTCCGTCCCTCACCTCCTCCCATAGAATTGAGTCCACCTCTATCGGGAGATCGAATTGTCCAAGGGTGCTAACCTGCTTGGTTTCGTCTGCCACCACCACCATCGAGTTCGAGGCCTTGGCCACGACCTTCTCCCTGGTCAACGCCCCCCCTCCTCCCTTGATGAGGTCGAATTTCGGATCGAACTCATCCGCACCATCGATTGTCAGGTCGAGGTTCGTTGCCACGTCTATGGTTCGAAGGGGGATGTCGAGGTGCTCTGCGAGCCGCCTGGTGTCCTCGCTTGTTGGGACTCCGACGACTTCTATTCCCTCCTCCTTGATCATCCTAGCAATCTCGATAATCGAGTATCGGACTGTAGAACCAGTGCCAAGTCCTAGAGCCATTCCATCGGTGACGAAACGGCATGCAGCGATACCTGCCTGCTCCTTCAATTGCTCCACGCCTGCCATGCAACGACGAAAAGTAGGACGTGCATGATGGTTGCCCTAGTCATCCGGTGGGTTCATCCGGTATGGTGCAGCCGCACATATGAGGGAGCAGGAGGGTCGCTGACAGTGTTAGACACTGAGGAAAGTCCCCTCTCCGCGATGCAGGCGTCCCGTCACAAGGCGGGGGCCCGGGAGGGCCGGCTCTGCAGCAGAAACGAACCATGCCAGGGGTACGATGAACCCGAAAGGGGGAGGTTTCCTGAGCGTGGCTGGAACGGGCAACCACGCCGGAGCAAGTCCAAGCAGGTCCGCAGGGCATCGACAGGACCGGGTAGGATGCATAGTTGAATGCGACCAGCCGAAAGGTGAACAGAAAGGGGCTTACTCCCTGCACCCTCACCATTATTTCCTAGTCGAAGACAACGGCATCAACCGGTGACGCGTCGGCTACTGATCCGCTCTCATCGTAGTCCTGCCATGTCCCTATCTTGCCTCGCAGGGCGTGGGAGAGTTCGTGGTATGCCACGATGAGGCTCGGCAGTAGGATAGAGCTAGTCAGGAGGGCTAGGATGAGGAGCAACATCATCAGGACGAAGAAGTTCTGCAGCCCGGGAATTGCGACGAAGAGTCCGGCGGCCAAGCCAGTGCATGTCGTGGCGGTTGTCTCGAAAATGGTCCGCCCGGTCCTGGAAACTGACTTTTGTATCCCCGCCGGAGTCTCACGCTCATCCTTGATTCTATCTATGATGTGTATGGAGTCATCCACCCCTATCCCAAACACCAATGTCCCAATCATAGCGGTGAAAACGTTGACATTGACCTTGTAGAACCACATCAGCAGAGGTTGCCACAGGACGACAACGCCTACCGCCGTCATTGTGAATATGGCGAGCCTTGCGGACCTGAACAGGAACGCCATTACGAGAAGCAGAATCAGCATGGTTGCAATCGTGGTCTTGGACTGAGCCTGGTGTATTCCGTCGTTGATGTCAAGTGAGACGGGTAACCCCCCAGTGAGTAACGAGTTTGAGACGCCATCTATCCCAAGCGCGCTGCACTTCAATGGGGTCGAACACCCCCCTTCGTCCAGATGACCGTCTATCGTCTCCCTTAGGCCTCCTGCGACTGCCAAATTGATGTAGGGCTGATTTACGTAGACCAGAGTCTTAGTCTCCCCCTCCCCATCATCGGAGTTCATCAGCATGGACCTGACCTCCGGGCTTAGTGTGTCGAAGGCGATGTTGACCATGTCCTCCCTGCTGCTAACGGAGTAAGGCCAGCACTCTGGCCTTAGCGGGTTGGCTGATTCGTCCCAGCATTCATCGTGAATCAACTCCCACAGGCTCTGATCATATATCTCCAGGCCCCCTATCTCCACATCCACGTGAACAGCCTTCAGAATATTGACGAGGCTTATTGTCGTGGTATTCTCGACGTTGTCTATCTTCATTGCCTGCATATTCTCGATCGCATCCAGAATAGGAAGGTCCCGGATGGGGGCCGTTTCGTTTTGACTTCCTCTCTCAGTGGCATCGACGATGAACATGTTTGTCTGCCCCCCCTCGAAAACTATGCTGTACTCCCTCAGTGCCTCGTATGACTCGAGCCCAGGGGGGACCTCGTCCGACGATCCAGTGATGTCCTTGCCCAACTGCTCCTTGAACATCATCCCCCCCCAGATAGTCGCAGCGGAAGATACCAGGATGACCAGGAGCGTGGCCTTTAGTGGGACCTTTCCGACCGAATCCCAGAAGTCATCGAGCAGGGAGAAGGTTAGGGTTGTCGAGAGGGTGAATCCCAAGATTAGGGAACCGTTGCTAGTGAGGTCGGCGAATGTGTATAAGGATCCAGCGAATATGGTTGTGGAAACAGCGTAGAATAGTAGGCTGTTAATCCCCATGATGGTGCCGAAAACATCTGATGTGTCTATTGCCGAGTCGCGCTCCCTCCTATTGTTTGATTTGGCCTCTGCAGCCTTCTCTTCCCCTATCCTCTTCCTCCTGGAAGTGTCAACAACCCTAGAACTGAATAGATTCTTTGAGTCCCCCTTCCTATACCTGAGCAGTTCGATCCAAGCGGGCACCATCAGCATCGAGATGATGAAGGTGGACGAGATGCCGATCAGAAGCGTCTTGCCAACAGTTCTCATTGGCTCAATGGGAACTAGGCTGTGCCACATCAGCACGCTGAATCCGACTATCGTTGTGAGGGCGGATAGGAAAATGGCGTTCCCTGTGGTCATGGCCGCCCTGACATTCGCAGTGAGGCTGATCTGCGGGTCGAATGGATCTGGTTCGATGACCTCCTCGCCGTCACGCCTCGAAGCCCAAGCATCCTCCTCCATCTTTTTCAGAATCTCGGCCCGATTTTCCTCTATCCTGTTGGTCAGATGGAGAGAATAGTCTACCCCGAGACCAACCAGGATCGGCCCGGCAGAGATAATCATCGGAGTTAGCATGATGTCGAATATGACGGTTGACCCGAAGGTAACTGCGAGACTCATCGCGATAGGTGTGCCGCAGATGACCAGAATCTTCCAGCTGCGGTGTAGGATGAACATTGTCAGCCCCACAAGTCCCAGGCTGATAGGGAGCATAGTATAGCGCAGCTCATCGTAAATGGAGTCAGATACGTCATGCAGGACAGGAGTTAGGCCGGTCACGGTTACCGCGCGTCTAGGTGGAATTGTGTCCAAACGCTCCTCGTCCATTGTCCATGTTTTTTCATACATCCTGGCGCACAACTCGCAATTCTCCCTAGCAGAATCTGAAGAGATAAGTGACTTCACGTATGCAATGAATGCCTTGTGATCTCTGATTTCATCCCCCGTCTTGAGATCGGTCCTTGGTATGATGTCAGTATTGGTCATATCAAAGGAAATGCCCATTATCACGACACCAGTGTCCCATATTCCGTCGTTATTGGTGTCTTTGACGAAGTTTGACAGGAGTTCTCCGGAGTTGTCCACGTAGTTGTCAATCCTCTCCTGGGCGCCGTCACCCTGTGGGATTGAGTAACCCTCGTTTGGGTTTTGGCTCGAAATCGCGCAGCTTCCGTCGGAACCGGGTAGGCCGTACTTTTCGACAGCGCACGAGAACCTGTAGTTGGTCGAGTTTGCCTCCTTGATTATCTGGGCCGGAGACAGTATCCAGACAACCCCGTCGCAACCCGTCATCGGGCTATTGCAAGTATGCGAACCACGGTCTTCCTTGTTATAGTCCAGGCCCTTTCCATATCCGCTTTCGCCTGCATTGTTGTCATCACCCTCAATCCACGAGATCTGATTCAGAATATTCGCGTCGGTGATGTTTTCGACACCGCTCTGAGCACCTTCGGCGGCATTGTCCGTCTGGACATAGAGAATCACGATATCAGTAGACCACTGAGTTCTGACTTCATTCAGTAGGGCGGTCGAGTTGGCCCCATCGGGCAGGTATATCTCAACATCTCCGTTGATCTGGTGCTCGAAGTCTTCTGCCCTCCATCCAATTAGTGCCGACGCTAGCAGAAGAGTAACAATGAGGTATGCCGGGCTCCTCAGAATAGCGCTGTATGTCAACTCGGCTGACCTCTGCGCCACCATGTGGGATGTGTCAGAGACGTCGTTCAGCAGTTGTCCTGCGGTGTCTAGGAAACCGCCGATTGGGCTATCCCTGACATCTCGACGAATCTTCGTGAAATAGTTTGAAATTGGGCTAATCCTCTCGAAAAACCATGCCCAGAAAGCAAGTTCCTCATCCTGTTGGGAATCCCCATGGTTAGAAGTCACGTTCGGGTTCCCGAACCCAAGCCAAATGAAGCGTTCGCATAACTGCCGACCGAATGAGTCGATTAACGGGCGAGTCTGAGACGCCCATAGCCCGATGGACTCAAGGGGGATGGTGGGTCACGACGATACATGGACCTAGTCACGGGGGGTGCTGGTTTCATCGGCTCCCATCTAGTCGACGCTTTGGTAGAGCAAGGCAAGGAAGTCCGCGTTATGGACAATTTCAGTAGTGGAAGAGAGGAGTTCCTATCCCAACACGAAGGAAGTGGCTCGGTAGAAGTCTGCAGAGGCGATCTTCTTGATCGGGAGGCAGTGATTACAGCGATGGAGGGGATTGAGACCGTTCACCACCTAGCAGCGAATCCTGACATCAGACTGGGTACTGAAGTCACGGACACTGATCTGAGACAGGGGACGATGGCGACATACAATGTCCTTGAAGCGATGAGGGTCTCGGAAGTCGGAAGAATCTCATTTGCCTCATCTTCCGCCGTTTATGGGGAGGCAGGGGTGATGCCGACTCCGGAAGACTATGGACCAGTGATGCCAATTTCCCTCTACGGTGCGTCCAAACTGGCTAGTGAGGCGCTGATTACAGCATGGGCGGGAACATTCGGAGCACAGGGATACATCCACCGGTTTGCCAATATCGTCGGACCAAGGGGGACTCATGGGGTAATCTTTGATTTCATCCACAAGCTCAAGAGAGATCCAGCAAGACTGGAGGTTTTGGGCGATGGGAACCAGGAGAAGTCGTACATGTCGGCACATGACTGTGTGAAATCTATGCTTCACGTGATTGGCCTAGGTGAAGAGGGCCCGGTCCTAAACAACCTGGGAACCGGAGATACTTGCTCTGTCTCTAGGATTGCCGAGATAGTGATTGAGGAAAGCGGTCTCGAAGGCGTTTCGATAGATTATACCGGAGGAAGGAGAGGCTGGGCAGGAGATGTCCCCAAGACATATCTGGATGTGACCAAATTGCTGGGGACCGGTTTCGAGCCTACTGCCATGTCAGAGCAAGCAGTAAGGGATACCGCTCGAGTTCTAATTTCCGAGATTGGCCTGTGACTCAACATATGGCAAAGGCCCATTCTAGGCCCCCATCCATCGTTCGGATTCATAACTGTCCGTCCGAGGGTGGACGCATGAGTAAGCGCTGGTACCAGGAGAACAAGCGTGATCCATGGAGGAGGGATGCTAAGTCCAAAGGCTATAGGGCCCGCTCGGCGTACAAACTCAAGCAGATCCAGGAAAAGTTCGGCATACTAAGGAAAGGTGACGCAGTTCTCGACATCGGTTGTCACCCGGGAGGATGGGCCCAAGTAGCGATCGAAGAGGTCGGGGAAAGCGGGGCAGTGATCGGGGTCGACCTGCTGGCCACCTCTCCGATAGAAGGTGCAACAATTTTGGTCGGCGACATCACAGATGAGGCTACAATCGAGGAAATTGTTGGCCACTTGGGGAATCGTAAACTGAATGCGGTAATCAGCGATATATCGCCTAGGCTCACTGGCAGGTATGACACCGATCAGGCAATCTCCCTGGAGCTCTCAACCATGGCACTGGATGTCGCCGCAGAGCTACTTTCCCCCGGCGGGTGCTTCGTAACCAAGGTCTTCCAGGGAGCAGGAATCGAGGGACTCATTGATGCTGCAAAACTACGTTTCGCCGCCGTGGGCAGGTATTCCCCTACAGCAAGCAGGACTGCTTCCTCTGAGACTTACTTGATTTGCCAGAGAATGCTCCAAAGGCCGAAGAAAGAGGGCACTGCAATGGAATATCTGCAGAGTCACCTAGCCTCAATCGGAATCGTAGTCGATGAAGACGATGAGAAAGGCCTGGACACAAAGGTCGGTTTCAGAAAGATCCCGAAACGAGAGTAGTTACTCCGAATCCCTATCATATGGCGCGATGTTCTGCCACTCCGAGGGATCCGATCTCGATACAACCG
>Ga0207987_1000219_pt1 | contig 17068 bp, 15 predicted proteins | sample ETNtaG_19_FD_185768 | JGI IMG/M metagenome (GOLD analysis project Ga0207987, IMG submission 185768) | Marine microbial and viral communities from oxygen minimum zone, Eastern Pacific Ocean - ETNP201302PF86A (SPAdes) (version 2) | ecosystem: Environmental > Aquatic > Marine > Oceanic ...
GCCCTCGTTATCCGCACGCTCGAAAGCAGATCTGAGTGAGTCTAGATTATTGCTTGGTACGAAGATTACGTTATCCCTCTCACGGAATGAGGCTAGATTCTTCTCGTACTTCTCACTGCACGAGTCTGAAATCTGAGCAGGCCTTTGCGTCCTTCCATGGAATGCCTCAACTAGCGCCAGCATCTTGGTTGGTTTGCCTTCGTGTCTTCCGCCCCTTCCAGTAACTCTGAGAGTGTTTGCATCTGCAATTCGAATAGAGATTGTTACAGATTCTGAACCGCTATTCAAACAGACGAACCTGGAGAATGGACAACTGCCCCTAGTATGGCCAACTTCCTTTCTAAGACGTTCAGAGAGTCGCTTCTGGCTGAATGAGGGCGTCATGACATTAGCCATCACCCAATTCTGCTGCATTGACTGTATTACGTCATCAGGCCCATGCCCCATTCCAAGCATCCCATATCCTCCATTATCGTGAAGGACCGCCCCATGAGAGGTAACTATCCAAGGCCCTCGAGCAGCAATTGCGACGTACGGATTAACAGTGGCGGCGGAATAGAAGTTGACGTAGTCAGATTGAAGATGTGCAACTAAATCACTCTCTTTCATAGAAAATAGCTCATCGCCCATGTCGTTGATTAGACTCTGGAAGTTTTCAGTTGCCTCCTCTATAGCCCTACTAAGGGATGGATCAGTCTCTAGGAAGTCGGAGATAACTGAGTCCTTTAGGCCGTTAGTCTGTGCTTGACCTGTTCGAGAGCGAATTTCGGCTAGGGCAGCTAGTTTGCCATCCACGTGCAGGGCAAAGGAGGGATGCACATCAACATTCTCCGGAAATGGTCTGAGTTCGCGAAAATAGTAGGCCGGAACGTGAAAACTCGGTTTTCTGATAATCATTAAAAAAATTAAACTAAAATTAATTTTCCAATTGAAAAATTCATTCTTACTAGAAAATTCCAATTGGATTATCAGTCTTGATTAACGAATAATATAAGTGCCACTCCAGTGTCTGAGACTCAGGAGAAGCAACGGGGATGCACTCCTCCCTGAGGGAGAGAAATGGTAGAAGATTACGAAATACAGGAGATGATACACAGAGATGTCTACGTTGGAGAAAAACACGTAGGAGTGGTGGTTAGTGAGAGATTCCACCCTAGAGACGAGTTCGTAAGGTCCTGGAGGATCAAGGTGGAGGACGATGTGGCTAGTGAATTCATGAGGAAACCTGCAGATCTGGCCCCCCTGGCGAAAGAGTTGGTTCACAGCATTAGACCAGACGGTGGAATAAAGCTTTCAAAATCAATGAGGGAATTACAGAGAAGGTGGAGGAACACGGTTAGAATCCAAGAGGATCTCTATGCTCCGGATGAGTTGTTGGATAGAGCGGTGCTAGACAATGATGGCATGGACATTGGCAATGTCGTGGAGCTTATCAAAATAAAGCGCACATACAAGGGTCTCCTAGTGAAACCCCATTTCATGGTTAGAGCCAGACATGGCCTTCCTGAGACAATAGCAGTACCCTGTGGGCAATTGGCCAAGACTACTTCTAGACTTGATGAAGTCATTCTGAAGTGCACCTTTTCCAGGTTAGTGACTCTACCCAGTTTCTTGAAATTGAATGACGAAGGTTTCGAAGAAGAGTGAGTGAATCCTTGAGTAGCCTTCAAATCACAATCCCATGTGCCGATGATGCTCAAGGGCGCGTAGCTTAGTTTGGCTGGAGCACCCGGCTGATAACCGGGAGGTCACAGGTTCAAATCCTGTCGTGCCCACCAAAATTCATCATTTTCTAGGTTTCTGGATGATAAGAAGCATCATGAAGGGACCTCCTGTCCCTGTCATCAAATGCCTGTTCTTAGCGGCGCCTCAGGTGCTGGGATTGCTGAGAAACTAGCCCCAATCCTTGACATGGGGCACGTAGCTCTCGAAAGCAGGAGGTTCCCTGACGGAGAAGCCTATGTCAGGATCCCTCTCGAATCAATAGAGTCTGTCAGATCGGAATCAGTTGTTCTGGTATCCAATACGTTCCCCGATTCTGGGATAATGCAGACTCTGTTACTTCTAGGGGCAATTAGAGACGTCAGGAAAGGGGATCTTTCTAGCTTGAAGGGAGAGTGGTCGGGAGATACCGAAGACGTTGGTCCCGGTGTTTTCTTGGCAATTCCCTACTATGGTTATTCTAGGCAGGACAAGAGGTTCTCCGCAGGTGAGTCTATTTCGGCAAAAATAGTGACGGAAGTTGTTTCAAGATATTGCGATGGGATTGCAATACTGGACCTGCATGCTCCAGAGGTTCTGGAGGGAATGTCCGTGCCAATTGAGTTCGTAAGTTCGATGCCCGAGATAGCGGAGAGGCTGCAGAACGGAGTCTCTCCTGACTTCATCCTGAGTCCTGATAAGGGTGCTATCTCCAGAGCGACGGAGGTAGCTAGACTAATCGGATGCGATTTTTCCTATCTCGAAAAGACCAGGATTGATGCTCATACAATTGAGCACACCCCAAAGGACCTAGACGTCTCTGGCAAGGTTGTAGCGATTGTGGATGACATGATCAGCACCGGAGGCACGATTTGCAGGGCTAGTGACGCACTTAGGAGGCAGGGCGCTACAGAGGTCCACGCAGCATGCACACATGGCCTGTTCACAGGCGGGGCATTGTCCAGACTAGCAAATCATGTAGATGGGGTATACACAACCGATTCTCTACCAAATCCTAGGGCTAGCGTGTCTGCAGCACCCGCATTGGCAAGGGGTTTGAGTAAACTCATGGAGAAAGTCGCACATAACGACTGACTGGAGGCAATACGCTGCGTTTATATCGGTCATGCCGTGCGGCGGCTTACTAACACGAGGAGATGTTCCAATGAGTGTACATATTGTTTTCGAAACACCCCAAGACGTACAAGAGCAAGTTTACGAGATGGTCAAGAGCCTAGGCAAGGATGGCAAGGGCCGACTAAAGAAGGGTGCCAATGAGGTCACCAAGTCTGCAGAGAGAGGCACTGCGCAGATGGTCGTAATGGCTGAGAATGTAAATCCGGGAGAGTTGCTTGCACATATTCCGATGATTTGTAAGGAGAAGGAAATTCCATTCATCTATGTTGAGGATCAGGCATACCTAGCAGAAGCTGCTGGAATGAGCACTGGGACCAGGACGGCCGCAATTGCGGTCATGCAGGTCGAGAAAGAGGGCATGGATCGATTCAACGAGGTAAAGTCGCACTTCGAGACCCTCTCGTCATGATTTGGAGGTTTGAAGGATGGCAACCGAAGCATGGCCCGCTGAAGTCGTCGAGATAGTAGGCAGAACTGGCCTAACAGGAGAGGCGATGCAGGTCAAGGTAAGGGTGCTAGACTCAGACAACCCGAGAGACGTTGGAAGAATCATCACAAGGAACGTACTAGGTCCTGTACGAGGGCCTGATCCTGTGACTGGGGAGGGTGGTGACATCCTAATGCTCAGAGATACGGGTCGGGAAGCGAGAAGGATAGGCTCCAGGTGATTATGATGCCAGAGCAGCGGATTTGCAGTTTCACAAACGAGGAGATTGAGCCTGGTACTGGCATGATGTTCGTCAAGAGGGATGGTTCTGTCTACTGGTTCAAGGACAGCAAGTCCCGCAAGAACATGCTCAAGCTGAAGAGGAACCCCAGGCGACTGAAGTGGACCCGCCGCTACGAGAAGGGCGGCATCAAGTAATCATCATTGAGCAGTTATTCGGTAATCGACCCTAGCTCTGTCATTCTCATCGCTGGAGAATAGGCCGCTTTGGTCTGGAGGCTGGGCATCACCACAATCGGTGTTGTCGATCACTGTGATGTATGTTCCTGCATCGACGTTTGCCTCGAGACTTGCTGCAGCGGTGTCTGGATCACTAAGATCAGCCAAATAGACGAAACTGTCACACTCCTTGTACTTCTCGTAGTTTACCTCTGTCATTGTGTAAAGATCTATGTTAGGTCCCTCGATTTTCTCTAAATCCAACCTGATTGTCACCACTGAGTCAACATCCCAAGTTAGTTTGATGTGTTCGTCCTCGTTGACGAATGTGTTGTCATCGAAAAGTTCTCTCTCTGGGTTCACTGTGTCATTAACGCCGTCCAAGCATCCAGGGAGCAACAGACAAACCGACAATAGCAATGGGATTGTCATTTTCATGCCATTCCGTCTCCATACTAGGCCCATCAATCATTTGCTCTGGTGACTTCGTTGAAATAGGGAGGGTGTTTCGGCCGGGTCATGGGAGAAATGCAGACGACCTTCGTGATGATCAAACCTGACGGTGTACAGAGAGGCTTGGTGGCTGAAATTATCGGAAGATTCGAGACCAAGGGTCTACGACTAGTTGGCCTCAGGCAGTTGACCCCCGCTCTAGAGCTAGCCGAGGCTCACTATGAGGTTCACAACGAGCGCCCCTTCTACACGGGACTCATCGAGTTCATCACATCTGGCCCTGTAGTGGCTATGGCATGGACTGGAGTCGATGCAATCAGCGTGGCTCGCAATATTATCGGACCAACCGACGGTCGCACTGCCGCTCCCGGAACAATCAGAGGGGACTTCGCAATGGACATCGGTCACAATGTGATTCATGGTTCTGATGGGGAGGACACAGCCTCCTTCGAGTTGGGGCTGTGGTTCCCAGATGGACTGGTCGACTGGGCCCGTGACGCAGAGACGCACATCTACGAGTGAGCAATCAATTCTGAAGGGGAAGGAGCATGAGGTGGGTAGAATGTCAGAACGTAGACAACCCATCGTCGCTGTCCTAGGTCATGTTGACCATGGTAAGACATCCTTGCTAGATCACGTTAGATCCCTTGGGGAGCAGGGGCGTTCCTCGGTGATGGACAGGGAGGCTGGAGGTATTACCCAACATATCGGGGCCACTGAAGTACCATCGGAAATCCTGAATGATTTGTGTGCGCCACTATTAGGAGGAAAGACATTCGACTCCCCAGGACTACTTTTCATTGATACGCCAGGGCACCATTCGTTCTCCTCACTGCGTGCTAGAGGAGGCTCTCTCGCAGATATTGCGATTCTAATTGTTGATGTGATGGAAGGTTGCAGGCCTCAAACTAGAGAGTCACTGAGAATCCTGAAGCAATCGAAGACCCCCTTCGTTGTCGCTGGGAACAAAGTCGATAGGATCCATGGATGGCAGTGCCAAGAAGGCAGGTCGATGGCCATCTCGATGAGGGATCAGACAAAGGAGGTACAGGGTCTATTCGATCAGAAATACTGGGAACTTGTAGGACAGTTTGCCGAAGAGGGCTTCAACCTAGAGAGATATGAGAGAATCAAGGATTTCACCAAGGAGATTGCAATGGTTCCAGTTTCTGCTAGGGAAGGGGAGGGCATTCAGGATCTGCTAGCGGTTGTAATTGGCCTAGCAGAACGATACCTATCTGACCAGTTGACAGATGTGGATGGTTCTGGGGAAGCGACAGTATTGGAGATGAAGGAGGAGAGAGGCCTCGGTAAGACCCTGGATCTGATCCTCCATAGAGGTTCCATCCGCAAGGGGGATGAGATAGTACTAGTCAGCGAGAAGGGAGGAGTTAGCACCCATGTGAAGGGGCTCTTCTCCCCAAGAGGGATGAGCGAAATGAGAGATGCTGGTGATAGATGGGATAACGCCGAGACTGCTTACGCGGCTGCTGGAATCAAGATTAGCGCACCCTCGTTGGAGGGCGTTCTGGTGGGAACCACGCTTCGAGTAGTTTCCTCCGACGAAGAGAAAGCCATTGCAATGGCGGCAGCGAACGAGGAGGCAAATCTCTCGATTGAGCTCGACGAAGAGGGCGTCTGCATCAAGTCGGACACGGTTGGTGGCCTCGAGGCTCTGGCAAAGGAACTCAGAGAGATAGGCGTTCCAATTAGGGAGGCATCGATTGGAAAGGTCAGTCGCAGGGATGTTCGTAGCGCTGAGGCATCTTCAGATCCACTAAACCGATTGATTATGGCATTCAGCACAGAAATTCTCGAGGAGGCAGAGGAAGAAGTAGCATCCTCCGAAGCGGGAGTCAAGCACATTGGATCCGACATTATCTACAGAATTCTGGAAGAACGAGAAGAATGGGTAGAAGACAGGAAATCGGAACTTGAAGAAGAGAGAAGAGAATTGATAGTATATCCTGGTAGGATTATGCTTCTCCCTGATCATACTTTCAGAATCTCGAAACCGGCTGTTGTTGGAGTAAGGGTTCTCGCTGGTAGAATCCACATAGGACAGGGGCTTCTCAAAGATGGAGCAAAGGTAGGGCGGATAAAATCCATCAGATCCGGGCAAGAGAGCCTAAAGGAAGCAAAACAGGGGGCTGAGGTCGCAATATCGGTTGATGGTGTTACAGTGGGAAGGCAAATTGACGAGGGAGATGTACTCCTGGTTGACATTCCAGAGTCGCATGCGAGGAAACTTAGGAAGATGGAGATGACCTCTATGGAGGAGGATGTCTACGAGGAGTTGCTGGCCATACACAGGAAGGAAGACCACTTCTGGGGCAGATAAGACAAGAGCATGGGATGTTCAAAGTCACCTAACACTCAAGTAGTCATGGAATCGGCCTAGGAAACAAGAGGGTTCAGTGTGACGATTGCTCAGGGTGGTGGTTCTAGTTCAAAGGACCTCATTAGATCGGTCTCTGGGCATGCTAACAATCTCATGAGCGAGGTTGCTAAGGTCATTATTGGCAAGCCAGAAAACATTCGCAAGGTGGCAATTGGGATACTGGCCAACGGAAACATCCTGATTGAAGACAACCCAGGCCTGGCAAAGACTCTGATGTCGAATACTTTCGCTGAAGCCCTTGGTTGCAAGTTCAAGAGAGTCCAGTTCACTCCTGATCTGCTCCCAGCGGATATCATCGGGACTTACATGTATGACCAGAAGACTGGGGAATTCAGACCTAGGTTCGGCCCTCTCTTCACCAACATACTTCTAGCAGACGAGATTAACAGAGCCCCTCCGAAGACTCAGGCCGCTCTCCTCGAGGCTATGGAGGAGAAGCAAGTAACAATCGAGGGGATAACGCACAAACTCCCTGCACCATTCGTAACAATGGCAACACAGAATCCAATTGAGCAGGAGGGGACCTATCCTCTCCCCGAGGCTCAGATGGATAGATTCCTCATGAAGATGAGTATGGGATACCCGTCGATGGATGAGGAGAAGGCGATTTTGCAGCGAAGGAAGCTACGAGGAAAGGACTCCTACGATATTGAGCAAATTGTCGAGCCTCGAAAGGTTGTGGCGATGCAGAAGGCTCTGGAGACTGTTCACATCGATCCGGCTATCCTGGGATACATCGTTCAAGTCGTTCAGAGGACCCGGGCGGATCCAAGGATAGAGGCTGGAGCTTCACCTAGAGCTAGCCAGGGTCTTTTCAAAGCATCAAGAGCATCTGCCGCAATTGATGGAAGGGACTACGTGATACCTGATGACGTTAAGGGAGTCGCTCTGGATGTGGTCAGTCACAGGATTGTACTCAAGCCTGAGTCGAAGATTCGAGGGGTAACTGGAAGGAGGATCGTGAATAAGATCCTCAGTGAAGTTAACGTCCCAGTAATACAGTAATCGGGAATCCCAATTAACCGAATGCCATAGTCACCCACGTGGCGGTGGTGATAGCCTGTGTGAATCACAAAGGTGGTTGTTCGAGAACAACCACTGCAGTTAATCTGGCCTCTTCTCTGGCATTGGGGAGTGAAGATTACGGAATCCGAAGCAGAAAGGTCTTGCTAGTGGATATGGATCCAAAGGGAAACGTAGCAACGACCTTCGGCGTTGACAAGAGGAGCGTTGGCCCTACAATGAACGAATTGTTCTCTCGGGGGGTAGACGATCACACTCTAAAACTGGAGGATTGCATACTTGGTCCGGATCTACTCTCAAGATCGATGAAAGCTGCTTGGAAGAAGAACAATCCGGAGAAGTCTAGGGGACCTCCCAAGCAGATTGGAATCCGAAACCTGTGGATCCTCCCAGCAGATCTGGATCTGTCTGGAATAGAAGTGGACCTAGCGACAAGGGTTGGGAGGGAAAATAGGCTCAAACTAGCCCTTTCCGAGGCAGAAGAGAATTTCGATGTGATAATTATCGACACACCCCCCTCTCTTGGTCTGCTTACCGTAAATTCCCTATGTGCGGCAGACTGTATCCTGATCCCCATCCAAGCCGAGTTCTATGCATTGGAAGGTATGGGTCAACTCATCTCCTCAATTAGAGAGGTTCAGAAATCGGTGAATCCCGGTCTGGGACTGTTGGGGATTCTGATGACTATGGTACAATCGAGGAGCAAGTTATGCGAAACGGTGACCGAACATGCTCGAAAGCACTTCGGGGACAGGGTCTTTGACTCGCAGATTCCCAGATCAGTAGCCATAGCAGAGTCCCCTCTAGAGGGTGCACCCATAGTAATCGCACAGAAGCCAAACAAGTCAAATCCAGCTAGTCAATCATACTGGGAGTTTGCTAAAGAAGCGGATGGGAGAATTAGGGCAATAACTGAACCATAGGGCTACTATGAGCCGGATTGGTCCATCACCCTATGCCTTGCGTCAAGAAGGGCTGTCTCCATCTTTAGCCGGATTTCCGATTCTAGGGTCTTGAGCATCTCCTTGATGTCCTTCTTTGACATGTCTCCTCTCTTCGACATCTGCTTCTCCATGTTTGACAACATCTCCGACTCCCTCTCCTTGACGAAATCGGCAACTCTCTGCTCCATCTCGACCTCGCTCTCTAGAGCAAGTTCTTGTCTTCTGAGGCCTAGTGCTGCCTCCATACTCTCCTTCTCAGCCCTAAACCTCCGGTCAAGCTCTCCGATTGAGGCTCTTTCGGATTCTTCCTGGAGCGCCTTGGTCCTGACATTGATGTCTGATTTCAATTCCTTCTCGAGGGACTCTCTTTCGCTCTCAAGCTGCTTCTCCATCTTTGCCTCATGCTTCCGCCTCTTCTTGGCAATGCTGTCTCGCATCTTTATTTCCTGCTCTAGCCTAAATGCCTCGGCCTTTCGATGGACCTCAGACTCCATTGCTTCTCGGAGATCCATCTCAACCCTGCGTTCCATTCTCTCCATTCCCTGGTTGGACTCCAGCTCTAGCCTCTCCTCGAGGAACGCTTTCCTTCGACTGAACTCGACTTCCATTTCCCCTCTGAGCCTGTCTCTGATCCTTGATGAATGGGCCTCAGTCCTTCTATCCCTCTCTAGATCTAGTTGATCGCGAAGTCTGTTCTCCTCTCTGCGAAGGCGATGTAGCATTTCTTCCCTGAGTAGTCTCTCCTCCCTCTCCAATGCCTCCTTCTCTAGTCTCTCGAGTTCATCCTCCAACTCGTCCCTGAGGTCAGCCTCAATCTGCTGTAATTGCTCTTCGAATAGAATCTCGTTGGCCTTCCTCATTGCACCTTGCATCCCAGAGACTCTGTCCGTCATCTCAGAAATTCTCATTCTCCTCTCCCTCCTGATTCCGGAACGGAGTGTTGACTCTTCATCCAGTCTTTCTCGGGCCCTTGCTGCAGCCCCCATTGCCGTGGAGGATAGTGCATGCTCTGCTCTCAGAGCATCTAGTTCGTCCAAACTCTCTGACTCACTCGAGTCTGCCGGCTTGCTCTCACTCACGTGCCCATCCCCGATTCGACGCCCTTTTCGGGGTATTTGAGACAAGAGGGTTGAAAATGGCAAGAAATGCCAGTTTCTAACGGCTATTGGCTTCTCGGAACTAGAATGTCACGAAGAAAGCGTTCTGGCACCCTGGGCACGACAATTCCCTCTTCCCTGGTCTAGGCCTGATTCTCAGATTTGCTTCGCAGGATGGGCATTGAACCTCTACCTTGACTATCTTTCTAGTTAGTGTGAAAATTCCCGAGCAGGATCCACAAGACAGTTCTACTGGCCTCTTTTCGGTACCTGCTTCGACTGCTGTCATGCAATGAGGGCACTGAACCTTCTCCTCTCTAAGGGCAATCACGGTTGGTTGGTGGGAGACTCGGCACAGGGCTCCGCAGAGTGCACATTCGATTTCCCCCAGTCCTTGGGGGAGCATCCCCTCACACTGGGCGCAGTTGACCAAAGGGGGTGCAACCCTTGACTCGACGTCGGGAGGTGCCATGTAATCGGGAAATAATACCACTTAATCAAGCGGTCGCTGAACTGTCTTCGCCATTCTTACCAGACAAAATAGCCCAAATCTCTGTGAGATCGGAGAAAATGTCCCTAGCTAGGTCGACTAGTGAAGATAGTCTCTGAGTCCCAGTTCCAGATACCCACATTCCGTTCAGGATGATGATAATCGCACTTGCTTCGTGAAGGGCTATGCCAGCAGCCAAGTTCATTTCGAAGCCAGCCAAAACTGCAGTGACCAGAATCATTGTGACGATCACAGAGATGGCTATGTTGGCATACACGATCCGCCTGGTTCTCTTTGCGAGTCCCACCATCCTAGACAGTACCCTGGGATCCTGTCCGGGAATTAGGACATCCGCAGCGTCTAGGTTGACCTGGTCTCCGCTTCCCACTGCCACTCCTATGTCGGCTGCCGCAAGTGCGCCGGCGTCATTGAAACCGTCTCCGGCCATCATTGTCCGGTTCTCTGAGGAGATCTTGGTGACGTATTCTGCCTTGCCCTCTGGATCGATCCCCCCTTTGCAGAGTGATGGGTCGATTCCTATCTCCATAGCGAAGGCCTCGACACTTGCCTGCTCGTCACCACTGAGAATCTCGACCTTGACACCATAGGAACCCAGTTCGTTGACCGTCTCCAGGACTCCTTCTCTGGCATCGTCATGAGCGAATGAAATCGCCGCAATGGCAGAGCCTCCTACTGAAAGGATGCTTGCTCCCTTTCCTGCTTTCCTGGAGTCTTCTAGTGCCTCCTCGATTTCATTTGGTATGGATACTTCCTGTGAGCGAAGCCAGTCAGCTCTTCCCAGCATCACCGAATCGCCCCTGTGAATTCCAATGACTCCGGCATCTCCGTCCTTGATTTGAGTAACGCTCATTGGATTCAGAGAGCGAGCTTCGGCCTCCTGGATAATCGTCCTTGCATAGGGGTGGTTGGAGCGAGCCTCCAATCCTGCTGCAATCCTCAGAACTCTGGATTCGTCCACCCTCTCGGCGACTGAGATTCCTGAGATTGTGGGCCTACCACTGGTAAGAGTCCCAGTCTTGTCCAATAAGGCGATTTTTACCTCTGCTGCTGATTCTAGAACATCGCCACCCCTGGCTATCAATCCGAAACCTGAAGCAGCGGTAAGTGCGGCTGCGTGGGGAACAGGGGAAGCTAGTAGGAGGGAGCAGGGACATGAGACTACCCAGAGGAGCAAGGTTGTCAGAATTGCCTGTTCGGTAGAGTTGGTGAACAAGAATCCGATAATGGGGGCTGCAATTACGACAAGAGGAGTCCAAACCAGAGTGAATCTCTCAATTACACTCTGTGTCCTTGTTGGTTGGTCCTTGTAATGTCTAACTAGGTCTATCAAACTGGAAAGCCTGGTACCATCACCAGTAGCCTCTGACCTGATGACGAGAGGTCCGCGAGCCAAAACCAGGCCGGCCTCCACCCTATCTCCTACCTTTACTGGTATAGGGATTGGTTCTCCAGTCAGAGGTGCCCTGTCTATTGCGCCAGTTCCTTCTATGATTACTCCGTCTACGGGAACTGTCTCTCCGGATCTTACCTCGATCATCTCCCCTACTTCGAGTGCCTCGACGGGAACTAGATCGTTGTCACAGTCTCTGGCAGAGGATGGATCCAAAGAAACGGTATTGATAACATTGAGAGATCTAGTCCCACCCATCCCCATTGGTTTGTCATCGGGTACTACTCTTGCTCTTCTTGGGAGCCTGTCAAGACCTCCTTGCATTGATTGCCTCGCTCTAATCAATGCCCTGTTCTCGAGATGGGAAGCGAATGCGACTAGTGAGACGACCATCAGAGCCTCTATCAGCTCACCAAGTGCAATTGCACCTAATACTGCCAGAGATGTTAGAACCTGAAATCCGACAACACGATTTTTCAGTCCGGCTATGGCTTCCTGGAACAGTTGGTTTCCCGCAAAGGCGACGCCTCCGAGGGCTATGGCCCAAGCCACTGCTGAGGGAATCTGTTCGGATGAATCTATGACGGCTACGAGCAGAATTAGGGGGATTGTCAGAACTGCTGCGAGGAGTTGGATCTGATCCTTCCTGAACCCGGATTCCCTGACTGGTGACAGACGATGCCCTTCTCCCAGTATCTCGGATATCTTCTGCTCGGATGCTGCTCTTAGTTCCGGATCGGAAATCCAAACCCGCTGAACGTCGACGTGTCCTTTGTCGGTTCTTGCATCCAAGGTCCCAGGGATGCTTAGTATAGAGTTCCTCAGACCCTTGATGTCTACTCCTAGGCGTAGTGCTATTCTTTCTGGATTAGCTCCAACCGCCCTCAACCACCCAATATCTGGTTCATGACCTAGGCTAGTGAGGACCGAGGAGGCCCGGGAAACCGTTCCATCGGAAATGTCCTGGGAAATCACAACCGTACCCTCAGAGACTGAAATTCTACAAGACTGGATTCCTGGTAGTCGATTGACTGCTCGGGATGCCTTCATTGCACAGTCGGGACAGTCCATCCCCCTAATCCCCCAGTCGAACTGGAAAATTCCATCCAGTGAAATCTCAATTCCATGGGGGCCTGGGGAATCTACTCCTCGTGGGTTGGAGTGATGGTCATTTATTGCCGGCTTCCTCTTTGGGATTGCTATCTTGGGAAGTGAAATCTTCCTAGATGCAGACTTCTTCGAAGAGTTGCCTCCTTCCTCGTCATCGAGGTAAATGAAATCATCGGAGTCCTCGACCATGGGACTCCCAATATCGGGTATCGCTTCAACATGATGCAACCCTGTCGGTGGTATCTTGAATGTGCGCCAATCCGAGGCATCATGGTATATGTCCCCAATCTTGGAGAATGGGACATGATTGTATTCGATGTCGATGGGACACTTCTAGATAGAGATGGTTTTCATGACGAATTGGTGAGTCTTGCAAGAAGGGTTGACAGGGAAGTGATGCCCGTGTCGCTTGCTTCCGGAAGGACTCTACCGAACGTTACTCCGATAATGCAGGCAATTGGCACTTCCGGTTTTATTGTCGCCGAGAATGGCGGAATGGTTTGGGACAGCATTCAGGGATACGAAATAAGATCACTCTCAGATGGTTCGAGGGCGAAGGATGCTGCGGAATGGTTAGCGACCAAAATCGAAGGATTGGACCCTAGTGGGATAGAGTCGAACAGATGGAGGGAGACTGAGTGGTGTCTGAGTGAGACCGACTCATTTGAGTTGATGAAGGAGCTGATTGCAGATAGTGAGTGGTCGGATCTCGAAGTGGTCTCAACCGGGTTTGCGGTTCACATCGCCAGTCCAGGATTAAACAAGTCTCTAGGCCTGAGGATTGCCTTGGAACAGAGAGGTATCGATCCGAAGCGAGTAATTGCATGTGGCGATGCTCCCAACGACCTACCGATGTTCGACCTAGTTGGCTTCTCAGTTGCAGTGAGTGATTTCTACCCAGAAGTTGTGTCCTCTGCAGACACCATCACCGAGCAAAAGGGGAAGAGTGGTTCGATAGAGCTTCTCAAGGCGCTACTTGGTTAGCCACTATTTGGTGCAGGCGGCAGGATTCGAACCTGCGAAGCGCTATGCAGAGGATCTTGAGCCCTCCCCCTTTGACCACTCGGGTACACCTGCACCTTGCCGAAGGAAGACTTGGATTTTATTCTCGCGGATGGAGCGTCTTGCTACTTTGGCAAGGAATTGTTGATGTATCTCCGCTGTGGGATGCTTGATAGGTCGCGTTCATGGCAGTCGGTTCTGATCCTCGTAGGCTTTCCAAGAACGAGTTGGAGGGAGTTCATAAGACACTGATAGAAGTGACTCGGAAGCAGAAGAGCAGCGATACTCCAGTTGACGTCGCTATGGCTGAGGGAGTGGTCTTCTGGGACGCAGTAGGGCAGTTATTGCAGAGCATGGAAACCGAGCTATCGGAGACAGTCAGGGACGAAGGGATGACGGCCAAGGCACAATTGCTATCCAGGAGACTTGGGGTTGCACGGACTTGCGTCAGAGATCTGACTAGGATTCGGCTTACCTCTTTCACTAGGCACGCGGTTTCATCAAATCTGCTCAGATCGACGAACGGCGGTTCGATTGGATTCCAAACCCTTGACTGGAGCAGGCACGACCCATCCGAGAGGGTGTTCTACAATGGGATCAGGGATCTTGCTGAGAAGTACAAGGTTTCCACATCGTGGTCTTCCATGCTCGGGTCTACTGAAGCTGAGTCAGTTACAGTGGTGAACGAGGTGATTGAGACGCTCGAGGATTTCTCTGGTGATGGTGACAAGGATGTCCCTGCAACCACGCCACTCCCTCCGAGGCAGGAGCCGGAGTGGGAAGAGCCTGACTTCGACGAAGAGGACAGGATCAGGGAGATGGACGAATTCCCAGAACACGCAGCATCCCCATCGGAGTCGAGGACGCTGGATGAGGAGGTGAGCGAGGAGCCATCGGAACTCCTCAGAATAAGAGTCCTCAAGGATGTAGAGGACCCGATTCTAATGGCAGACGGGACTGAAGTGGCACTAACTGAGGGGGACATCGAGAACTGCCCTTCCCTGGTGGCTGAGATTCTAATCGCAGCCGGTCTCGCCGAAGCTGCTCCGATATAGCAGGGCAATTACTAACTCTCTCCGGCGCCGCACGTGAATGAGGGTTGAACGATGGCAAAGGGAGTGACTGGCGGACAGATAAAGAAATTCAGGAAGGCTTTCGAGTCCGATTCATCGGCAAGGGTAGCGCAGAATGCTGTCAGCAATGCGGATCTGTCAACGCTCACCCTTCGTAGAGACCTAGTCCAGAACATGGATTTCTCGTTCAGCACGAAATTAGATGAGTGGGGCGTCACCAACCAAAGGAGGAGCGGTCGGTGTTGGCTGTTCGCTACGTTGAATCTCTTCAGGGTAGGGGCAATGAAGAAGATGAATGTGAAGGACTTCGAGTTCAGTCAGGCGCATATTCACTTCTGGGACAAGTTGGAGAGAGCCAATCACTTTCTGGAGGCCATCCTGGAGACGTCGGACCGACCGGTGGACGACCGGACCATTCACTTCCTACTCAGTGACCCGATTGGAGATGGTGGCCAATGGAACATGGCGATGAATCTGATCAGGAAGCACGGGCTGGTCCCCATGTCTGCATATCCAGAGTCGCACAGCAGCAGTAGCACCAGGTCGATGAACGGAATTCTGAAAGACGTCTTGAGGTCGACTGCCAGTGAGATAAGGGCGATTTTGGACAATGGTGGCTCGGAGAAGGATGCACGGGGCCACAAGGATTCGAGGATGGGGGAGATATGGAGGATCCTGTGCATCCACCTAGGGACCCCTCCGGAGAAGTTCGACTGGCAGTGGCGGGACAAGGATAACGAGTTCCACCGGAAGGGGGAGATGACCCCCTTGGAATTCGTGGATGAGTATGTGGATGTCGATTGGGAGAACTACGTATGCATTGTCAACGATCCGAGGAACGAGTACTACCAGACGTATACCGTGGATTTCCTTCAGAATGTTGCTGGAGGCCCTCCGGTCGTGTACCTCAACGTCCCCTCGGACGAGATGAAGGGGGTGACTCAGAGGCTCCTCGAGGACGGGACCCCTGTTTGGATGGGTTGCGACGTTGGCAAGCACATGGCTCGGAAGAAGGGGCTCTGGGATGCTGAGCTTTTCGATTTCAAGGGCCTGTATGGGGTTGAGTTCGGGATGGAGAAGGCGGATCGTTTGAGATTCGGGCAGACGATGATGACGCATGCGATGCTGTTCACTGGGGTTGATGTCGTGGATGGCAGTCCCAGAAGGTGGAGAGTGGAGAACTCATGGGGCTCCGACGAGAGCGGAGTCAAGGGATTCTACACGATGAACGACAACTGGTTCGACGAGCACATGTTCGAGATCGCAGCGCCAAGGGACTACCTGACGGAAGAGATGACAGCGGGCCTGGATGGTGATCCGGTGGTCCTTCCAGCATGGGACCCCATGGGATCCCTCGCCAGGGATGAGGCGCTGTTCTAGGTTTCTTTCACCTCAGTCCTCTGTTGAGGCCTGCTCCGAGTAGACGTCGAATCCATACCTGCTGCAGAGAATGCCATTATTGGAAGTTCTTCTACAGTCTACCATCGGTGACGAAGCCCTTCCATCTCCTCATGTAGTCCACGAAGGTCTGGCTAAGTCCCTGTTCGATCAGATGCTCTGGCGTGAAAGGGGGCCTTTCTGGAGAATATCCCTCTGTCCCCACCTCGGATGCCCAGCTGGAATGCGCGATGGCGACTCTTGCTACGCCCACTAGGTCTGCCCCCTCGTCCAGCACGAACTGGGCATCCTCACCATCCCATACCGCGCCAGTGGAGATGATCGGCACATCATCCCCCAGAGCCTCCCTGAATCTGCGTGTGATGGTCCTAGGGTCATCGGGATCCCCCTGTGCCCCAGTGAATGCGTCCCAGCAGGATATGTGGAGCAAATCCATGCCCCAGTCACTCATCATCCCAGCGAGGTCTAGGCTATCTGTCATGGTCACCCCAACGTCATGCTCAGGAGAGATTCTGACGCATACTAGGAAGCCCTCGGAAGTCCTGCTCCTGATCTCTCTCAGTACCTCCCTCAGGAAGAGGGATCGACCTTCGAGCCCACCTCCCCATCGGTCATCCCGGCGATTTGTCCTCGTACCCAGGAACTGGCAGATCAGGTACCCATGAGCCCCATGAACCTCGATCCCATCGAATCCCGCCCTCTCGCATCTCTCTGCGGCCTCACCGAAGGAAACCGCCAATTCGCGAATCTCGGAGTCTGATAGCGCTCTGGATTCCTCCTCCACGCCCTTCTCCAAGTTGGTGCTGGCTGACACCGGTTGCTCCCCCGTCAGCGAACGAGGTGCCCTCAGTCCACCATGGAATATCTGAACGAGGCTGGTTGCCCCCCTCTCCCTGATTCCCTCGGCTAGCTCCTTCAAGCGGGGTATCTGGTGGTCTCCCC
>Ga0207987_1000223_pt1 | contig 16909 bp, 17 predicted proteins | sample ETNtaG_19_FD_185768 | JGI IMG/M metagenome (GOLD analysis project Ga0207987, IMG submission 185768) | Marine microbial and viral communities from oxygen minimum zone, Eastern Pacific Ocean - ETNP201302PF86A (SPAdes) (version 2) | ecosystem: Environmental > Aquatic > Marine > Oceanic ...
GGGCGAAGTCGCGATCGACGCGCTCTGCCGATGAATTGGCGAGGCGCGACATCCCGCCGAAAATCCTTGCCGGTGCACCCGGCTGCTCGAAGGCGTCCTGATTTATCATGTCCTGCTTCTCTCGAGTGGTTCTGGTCTTCTGATCGGGAGATGCGGCCTCGCATCGCGCTTCGAAACGGGTATGGCAGGAAAATGCCCGAAAACCTTCCGAGTTACGGCGGAAGGCTCAATCTCCTCTCCAACCTCAAGCGGTGAAGGTTGGAATGGAGATAGAGATGCCAAAGTTCATTGCCCTCTGCGGTTACCCCAAGGCGGGCAAGTCGGAGGTCCAGAAGATCATCAGCGAGCTCTACGGCTACGAATCCGTGGACGATTCCGAGGCGCTACGAGATGCCGGCAAGGTTCTTTACAACCTGACCGACTGGCATGTCTCGACCCAGCCCGGCAAGGCCAGTCTGATCGATATCGCCGGGAAACAGATCACGGTGCGAAAAGCTTTGGGTGAACTCGGGAAGTTCTTCGAGGCCCAGGACCCGTTTCACTTCCCCAGACTTGCGATCGCCAAGGCGGTCGAACGGGCGCCCGAGGGGCGGTTCGTCTTCGCATCGGTGCGCCGCGATCAGCCGATCTTCTTTCGAGAGACCGGCGAGGCCCTGATCATCGAGGTAACCCGGAAGGGAACCGAGGCACGTGATGATTTCGACGAATATGATCGCAGCTGTCTCGACTTCAGCATCGAGAATATTCTTGACGAAGACGACCTGGAAGGGTCGAAGGCCCGTCTCCGTGCCCGGGTTGCCGAAATGCTTGATCCCATCCTTGAGCGCAAAGAGCTCGCACCAGCGCAAATCCGGCGCATTCTCGAGCCCACCGACTGAAAGAGGTCGCTTGCGCGTTTCCGACCCGCGCAAGACGACCTTATTTCCCGGCAAATAGGCATCCAATTTCCGGGAAACACCATGAACGACGAAACGCCAGATCAGGCCGCCGAAGACACCAAGGTGGCCGAAACCATGCGGCTGACCACGCTCGACCTGATCACCATCCTCCACAATCACCGCCATCACGAAGCCGGCGAGGTGATGAGTGGACTGATGCGGTTCGAGCGCTCTCTTGCTGGTGCGGTGGATGCCATCAAGGCCGAGCTCGCCGCCAGTCCTTCGGCAGAAGCCATTTACGACGCGATGAACGAGCCGCTCGAATACGCCATGCGCTTCGGCGCCACCGATCTCATCCTCGTGGCTCAGCGCGCCTACGGCAACTTCGCGCCTCTGCTTGACGATGATGAAGCCCGCTTCGGTGGGGCGGCAGCGGCGGACGCGGTGGTCTGGATGACTGTCGCGGAGCAAACGCGTGTTGCCGTGAAGACACTTTTCCACAGCTCGATGCTCCACGGCCGTGCGCCGAACGGAAAGCGCCTCGAAATCTCCTGAACCCAAGGAGCCCGCCAATGACCTTCATGCCTGCCGACCTCCTGGAGGCGGAAGACGCCCCCGTGCTCGACATACAGAGCGGCACCCGCGCCCGCGCCGGGGACGCGCTTGTCATCAACCTTTTCGGCGGCCCGGGCAGTGGTAAATCCACGCTCGCTTCGCGGATCTTCTATGAACTCAAGCGCACCCATATCGAGGCCGCCTGCCCCGAGGAGCACGCAAAGCTTGCACTCTGGTCGGGCCAGCCCTGGCTCCTCGATGAGCAGGTTGTCATCCTTGGCCGCACCTGGGAAACCATCCACGCCCTGCGCGACAAGGTCGAGGTCGTCATCGTCGACAGTCCCATCCTGCTTTGCTCGGCATATGCTGGCGCCAACGAACCCGACTGCTTTCATCAACTGGTTCGCGACATGCATTGCCGCACCGACCGCGTGAACATCATGATCGATCGAGATCCAGCCTTGGCCTACTCCACCAATGGCCGGCGCGAAACCGAAGAACAGGCGCGCCAGGCTGATCTGCGGATCGAACATACGCTATCGCAATGTGGCGAGCCCTATACGCGGCTTCCCTCCTCGGCCGATATCGGTCGGGCAATCGCCCGGCAGGTCCTGGCCCGCCGGGCAGCCTGATCAGGCCGATCGGAACGCGGAGATTTCCGTTTTTGACCGAGTGGCGCAACATTCCTCGAAACCCACGAGGAGCTGGTTTTCCATGATACGCGCAAGATCCCTTCTTCCCATCCTTGCCGCCGCCTCGGCGGCAATCCTGTCCCTGTCAGCACCGGCCCGGGCCGGCGAGTTCTCGGCCATGGTGGCCGATGTAAAGACTGGCACGATCCTTACGGCCGACAAGATCGACGGGCCCCGCGCGCCCGAGCTTGTTGCTCGACTGACCACGATCGCGATGGGCATCCAGGATATCGCCGATGAGACACTCGACCCCGAAGAGGTTCTCGAGATCCGCTCGGGGCGATCCGTCTCTGCGCTCGTTGCGCTTCAGGCCACGGCATTGGGTGAAGAAGGATACCGAGCCCCGATGACAGCTCTGGCCGCGCGGATCGGCTACAACGCGAAGCTCTTCGAGGACCGCCTGCGTGCGATCCGCACCCGGGCCGGCCTTCGTGCGACTGAAACGCGCGTCGTGCGAGGCTCAGATGGCGGTCCTTCCTTCGAGGGCCGCAGCACGGTGCGGGACACGGTGCGCCTGGCGACATCCCTGATGCGCGCTCATGGCGCACTCGTCGATGAGGTCTTCGACCCGGCCACCGGCGAACTTGCGACGACGCATATCTGGATGGCCGAAGGCGATGGATGTCTTCTTGTCGCCGACGGCCCGCGCACCGGCCGGATGCTGGCCGCGGCCCTCACCGGAGCGCCGGATGCGCCGCAATGCTTCGAGACCGCCGCCGTGCTTCTGGCTGAGCAGGACCTGCGCATTCTCGAAGCGCGTTGACGCGCTCTCAACGTCCCCGTTCAAACATCTCCATGCATGTCAGGCTCCCGGAAATTTCGTGATCGATCCTGGGCAGTAAGTCTTGCCGCCTGCAAGGCATGAAAAACGGGCGCCCTCCGATCGGAAGGCGCCCGTCAACTCGCAGCAAGGCTGCAAATCAGGTCAGCAGGATACCGGCATGACGCTGGTCTTTTTTTGCCCGCAGGCGCTGCAATCGGGGCGCACTTCCGCCAAGGGCGTTGTGGCGCCGAAAGTCTTCTTGCAGGCGTCTGGTTTGTGGGTTTCTTCGTGATCGCATTGCGAACAGGAGATTTTGAGACCCATTCCGCGTTCGGCAAGGCCGCCTACGGTGTTGATGTGACGCACTCCCGACGACGCGGGCCGGTCAACGAGGACGTTGGCGAGTTCCTCGGCCTGCGACCCTTTGCGAATCTTCCTGAAAATGTGGTTTTGACGTGCCATGGCTCCATCCATTCTTACCCGGCAGGATGCGCCGGAATTCAGGAGTTCGGTTCAATCAGGCTTCTGGCAAAATTTTCGCAATACCGATAAGAGGTCGCTTCCGTAGACGGGGAGTCGACACAAACTGATGGCTGCAAGGGGCGACGTAGGGGCGGCTTCGGAACCACTCCCGTCGAGCCTGGCTGGCGAGGCTCGACGAGAGCTGGTCCAAAGCAGCAGGAGAAAGAAAATATGACGATCAATGCAATGACGGTCACCGCCGGCGACGCCCTCAAGGTTCTCAAGACCGGCTGGGATGTGCAGAAGGCGCATGGCATCAAGATGAGCTACATGATGCACGGCCGTCCGGGCATCGGTAAGACCCAGATTGCCGAGGCGCTTGCGCTCTATATCGGCGGTCCGCTCTACGATATCCGCCTGACGCAGATTGACACCTCGGATCTGCGCGGTCTGCCCTACTACGACCACGAGACCCAGACCACCAAGTGGTATCGCCCCGAAGATCTGCCGAGCTCGCCCGAGCCGGCCGTGCTTTTCCTCGACGAGATCACCTCGGCTTCGCCGTTCCTTCAGCCGACCGTCTACGGCCTGCTGCAAGAGCGCCGCGTGGGCATGCACAAGATCCCCGACAACGTGATCATCGTCGCCGCCGGCAACACCGTCGATGACGGCGCCGTCGCCTATGAGATGGGCACCGCGATTGCCGACCGCCTGGTCCACATGTATGTGGCCGCGGACGCCGAGGACTGGGTCAAGGGCTATGCGGTTCCCAAGAACCTGCACCCGGCGGTCACGGCCTTCATCAAGACCCGTCCGGACCTGCTCGAGACCTCGGTCGAGAGCCAGAAGAACGACAAGATGATCGCCGCCACTCCGCGGTCCTGGGACCGCGTCAGCCAGATCATGTATAACGTGACCGATCGTCAGGTCCGTTCGATCATGATCGCCGGCACCATCGGCGAAGAGATCATGGCCGACTTCATGATCGTCGCCGAGGACATCGAAGCGACCGTTCAGGTCACCGAAATGGTCAAGAAGAAGCGCTCGGATCGTCCCAAGATGTATCCGACGAACCTGCACGGCCTGAACGCGATGGTCTATGGCCTGCTCGGCATGGTCAAGAAAGAGAACGCCAACGAGGTTCTCGAGATCATGGTCGACCTCGGCCGCCTGGCCAAGCTGCGCGAGGACAAGGCGGACGAGCTGCGCAAGCTGCCGCTCGCCGAGCTCGCCACCCACGGCTTCGAGGATCTCCTCGGCAAGCTGATGGACATGGGCCTGTCGCAGCTGGTGCTCGATAACCCCGCCTACCAGGACTACATCGAGGTCCGCAAGGAACTCGGTCTGGCCTGACGGAAGATCGCAACGCGGGCCCTCGGAAACGGGGGCTCGCTCGACCGGTCGCGGGGTGATCATTCGAACCCCGCGGCCGGATCGCCGCCCCCAAGACATCTTCCGGAGAAATTGACCCATGGATCAGGCACATTCCCAGCGCGCCACCGTTGCCCTTCAAAAACTGGCTGAAATCGACCCCGCCTACATGTCGCTTTCGCTGTGGTGCAAGCACCGCGATACCGACGGCTTCGACGCTGTCGAGGTCAAGGAAGGCGAGGACGGTGAACTGGTCGCTGAAGAGACCAAGTTCGAACTTGCGCCGGCCTATACCGACGGCTCCACCATCTGGTATGGCACGAAGTTCGCACAGTGGACCCTCGACGAGCAGGTCGGTGTCTGTGCACACGAAATCAGCCATGTTGCATGGCGCCACGTAAACCGCGCCAAGAAACTGCGCGAGCGCTTCGGCGAGCAGTTCGACCACGAGCTGCACAACATCGCCACCGATGCGATCATCAACCAGGCACTGCTGCTGGCGGGCTATACCCTGCCGCGCCCCTGCATCATTCTCACCGAGCTCTTCAAGGAGACCTGGGACGAGGATATCTCCGCCGAGGACGGGCTTCAGGAATACGACGCCGAGAAGCTCTACATGCGCCTTATCAACGACAAGGAGAAAAAGGGCGGCAAGGGCGGCAAAGGCCAGGGTGGCGGCCAGAGTGGCGGCCAAGGTGGCGGTCAGGGCAAAGGCGAAGACCAGGGCGAAGGCAATGGTGGCGGCAAGAGCGCAGCCGAACGCGCCAAGGACTATGCCAAGGGCAAGGATTTTGCCAAGGATATGGACACCCGCGGCAAGAGCCGTCCCGAGGACACGCAGGCCGACAGCGAATGGCAGCAGCGCCTCGCGCGCGCCATGAGCCACGGTCGCGCCGCCGGCAAGGGCATCGGCAAGATCGGTCACCTGATCGCCGACCTGCCCAAGTCGCGCACGCCCTGGGAGGTGATCTTGCGCCGGCTGGTGACCAAGGCGGTAACCCGCTCCCCGCGGATCTCCTACGAGCGGCCGACGCGGCGCTGGCTCGGCATGGAAGCCGACGCCATGCAGCGCGGCGTGCCCGTTCCGGCCTATGAGCCCGGTATCGTCAAGCAAAGCGACCGCCCGCGCGTCGTTGTCGGCGTCGATGTCTCCGGCTCGATCTCCGATCCGGTGCTGAACCTCTTCGCCGGCGAGATCGCCTCGATCGGCAAGAAGACCGGCGCCGAAATCCATGTCATCGTCTTCGACGACGGCGTGATTTCCGAAACCAAGGTCGACGGCGTCGACTTCGAGGCTGAGATCAAGAAAATCGAATTCGCCCGTGGCGGCGGCACCTCCTTCATCGAGGTCGTCGACCGCGCCGCCGAACTCGATCCTTCGATCATCGTGATCCTCACGGACATGTATGGCCCCTTCGGCAAGGCGCCGGGCACCACGCCGGTAATCTGGGCAACCCCCGAGGACAATCCGCCCTCGGCGCCCTTCGGCAAAGTCCTGCAACTGAACCAGTAAAATTCATCTGAGAAGGCCGGCCGCGTTCGCGGTCGGCCTTTTTTCATTGTTCGGCATGACCATGGGTCATCTGACACTCCTTGAACCGGGCCGGTTGGAGAACCCGGTTCACGGAGCTGTCAGAAAGACGGTTCGGGTGGGGGCCCGAGGCTCCGGCGTTCGATCACACCCCTTGGGAACACAAGGGAATAATGAGGAATGACAGTTCGTGCGTAGACACCGCGCATGGAACGGGGGAATGACATGAAACCTGAACTACCCAAGACAGATCTCAAGCAGGTCTTCGAATATACGGGCGCGATGCTGGATTTGATCGCAAACCAGAACGTCTATCTCAGCGTCGCGCCGGCATTTGGCGCTCATAGTCCGGTGCTTGAGGTCTTCGATCAGGATGATCAACCGCTTGACTTCGTTCCGGAAACGGAAAACCAGGAGCAGATTCTGGCGCATGTCGACGAGATCGCGAAGGCCTACACTGCTCCGATCTCTTTTCGGGCAGCCGCCGACCACGTCGTTGTCTCTCGTGTTTTCGAAAGCGCAGAAACCACCGACGAGATTTGCCTGGTAGACTTCACCACCTCCGCCACCATCGTGATGGGCGGCATCCAGGGGATGGGCTTTCGTCGGGCCTGCGCGCATGACCTGGCAAAAAACATGCAGGCAGCAAGCGGCCCCGAAGGGTTCTTGCGTATGCAGGCCGTCATCGAAGGCGTTGTCCACGACATGGAGCACAAGGCCACCGTATCGGCCGCCGAACTCGACAACTACGAAGATTTCGAGAGCATCCTCGACGAGGTTGAAGATCTCATCGAAGCCGTCGTCGACGTCCATCACAATGAAGATCGCAGCTTGCAGACCGCGACGCTCAGCGTCCTGTCGCGCGATCCCGAGACAGGGCACGCGCTGCGATCGATCTACGCCAGTTGCCTGATGTCTTGACGCACGACGGGCCAGCACTCAACCGAACAGGAGAATAGCTTGAAGCCGATCCATCACGCATTGGTCTCTGCCCGCCTTTTCGGCGGAGATCCCGAACCTTATCTGCCGGTCCACAATGCCTTCGACATGTCGAAGGCCGCGCTACCGGACATGCGCCACCGCGCCGCCCTTCACTCGGTCGACCACGGCACATCGGTAATGAAGCTGATCTTCGACCAGCAGATCGGCGCAACGAGCCTCGAAGCTGTCTGCATTCAGCATGTCAATGACGACCAGGGCTTCGATGTCCGCCTCGATCACTGGCTCAGCGAGTGCGACGTTCCCGCCTTTGCCCGGGCTCGCCGCAAGCCCATGGCCTCGCTCGAGGGTTTTCTGAGCGATCCCGAGCAGGCTGCCGCGGATCGCTGGGGTGGACAACCCGAGGACTTCGCCGACATCTGTGCCTATTACCGCCTTCCCGAGGCGGTCAGCGAGCACCCTCTCGCGCCGGCCGTATCGCGCAATGCCTTTGGTATCTTTTTCTCCGAGATGGCCTTCGGTCCTGCTCGCAAAATCAAGTTGAAATCGGGTCGGGAAAAATACGTCCCCATTCGGGATATCGGAGAGTGCCTGGCCATCGCGCAGTTCGGCCGAATTCCCACCTTGCAGGACGTCTTCCAGGGGATGGCCAAGAAGGACTGGATGCTGGGCGCACGTGTGGCGCGATCGCGCAAGAAACGCTGTGCGCGGGCTGGGCGTGCCGATCTTTTCAGCGAAAGCATGGATGGGCTGGATTCGGGCACGGCGCTCATCGTCGACGAGAGCGCCCTGGCCGAAGTCCTCCGGGACTGAGGTGATAGGGCTCCGCCCCCGCGACCGCGGGCGGAGCATTTTCAGGCGAAAATTATTTAACGAGTCCAGAACGCATCCGAGAGAATCCGGATCGTTCGAAAGCCGTTCCGCGAATTCGCGCGGTGCGGTTAAAGCCGTTCCAAGAACAAGGTATAATCTATGTTCGACGAAACGACTCCGATCAAACGGGGTGCAGTGGTTTCCTGCCGCTTTCCACATGCGGAAGACGAAAACAGCCCCGGCCCCTCGGCGCGCCCGGCCCTTGTCGTGCGCACCTTCTTCGACCGTAACGACCAACTCTGGAAGGCCATCGTGGCCTATGGGACCTCGCGCTCAACCCGCGCGAATGCAGGCTTCGAAATCCGGCTCAAAAAGCCGGAGCATCTGGAGCCGGCCGGACTGCATCGTCCAACCCGCTTCACCATGAGCCGGATGCGGATTCTGCCCATCAACCGCGATTTCTTTGCATTTGCCCAGACCGGCTCGCCGGTCCTTGGCTACCTGTCCGACGACCTTATGAAGGTCCTTGACCGCAACTGCGAGAAACTCATTGCGATCACTGGCGACCTGCGTCCGCTAATGGGTGGAAATCAGACCGCTGTCGAGTCCGGAAAGACCGCAGAATCCACGCAAGATGCGCCAAGTGAGGAAGCAAGCTTCGACCCTCAGAAGGTCGACCAGTTTCTACTCTCCGCCTGCAATGGACGGCGCAATCTTGGCGGCGCCGCTCCCCAGCCGCGACGCGAGACGGCATCCGCAGGTCCTCGCACATATCATCTCAGGCGGCGATAAAAATATCTGCCGCCTGGGCCAAGACCCGTAACGCATTGATTGTCTTCGGAAAGATAGCCTTGGAGTTTTTCCCGAGCCATTCAGGCAGAAAAAGTTCCCAAAATCTGCTTCGCCTCTCTCAGGGCGGCCAACATTGTTGTCAGATGCACGACGGAGCGAAATACCTCTCTCCCGGTTCGCCATCTGATCCTTTCTGCTGCTACTACGGGCGGGACTTCGGTCCCGCCCTTTTTTTATCGCGCGGCGCGGCGTGTCTTGGCGAGCGCTTCCAGCCCCTGCACCCCTTTCCCGATCGGTGCTTCGAGATTGGACAGGACACGCTTCATTCCCATATCAGTGCAATCCTTCGACATGCGACGAAGCAGGTCATGAGCGACCTTGCCCTCAAGGTGAAGCTCGCGCCCGTTCATATCCCTGACCCTTTCAGGAATGAACTCGACGCCGATGGCGCGCGCCTCGGCCCTGAGGCCGAGCGGCAACCCCTCACTTTCCGAGCAAACATCCATGGCCGCCCCGGTCAGGGAAAGGCCTTCGCGCAGCATCTTCACCGGGCTTTGTGCTGCCTCCAATGCGCGCCGGACAAGCCGGGAATCCTGACCGCCGCGGGCTTCCCCCCGCAGCTCATCACGAATCATCTCGCGGCGCCGTTCGGCAGCCTCGTCGCGGGCAGCATGTTGATCGAAGGCGTCGAACGCGCCTGCCCAATGCGTCACCTCGCGCCTGCATTCATCACGATAACTCTCTGAGAAGAAGCCACCCTGACGGGTATAATGGCTCGCATCGAGACGGGCCTGGTCGGCGAGCTTTCCGGCAAGCTCGGATGCTGAGAGCGGGCGATGCTTACCATCCTCGTCAAGCGCCCTCGAAAGGCCACTCAGGGTTGAAGATGCCCTGCGTCCCATCTTCCGATCGGCCTTGTGATCGATTTCGTAGAGCAGATAGCCGGCCGATGTCGCCTTGAATGCCAGGGACTTTCTCGGGCCCGGCATCATCGCCCAATCTCCATGTGCAGCAGGCGCCATCCGGCCAATCGCCCGGGTCGCGGCAATCCGACTTCCCGCGGCCGACAGGGCATCGACGTTCTGGATTTCGTGCTGATGCTCGATCAACCCGTGCTCGATACTGGCCGTTCCGTAATCGATGAAGAGACTCTCGGTCTTGCCTCTCTCCTCTGCGGCGCGCACGCCGCGGCCTGCGTATTGGTTCATCTCCGCACGGCTCAACGAGGCGTTCAGCGACATCACCGCATCGGTGGCTGGCACGTCGAACCCCTCGCCGATCATCTGGCAGGCGATCAGCACATGGCTCTCACCACGGCGATAGGCCTTGATGCCATCCTTGCACTCATCTCGGCTCTTGCCGCCATGAATGCCCACGGCCGTGCCTTCCCCGTAGAGCGCATCGAATTTTCTCTGAACCAGCTCGATTTCGTCGACGGAATCCACGAAGACGATCGTTTTCTTGCGTCCTGCAAGGCGATCCCAATCCTCGACCGCATGATCGTAGAAGGCATCGCCCCGGTTCTTGCGAACCTGGCTGGATGCGGACCCTTTCCCTTTCAGCTTCCCCGCGAGTTCATCTCGCATCAGCTCCGCCGGCGTCGGGCTCCCTTTCATGTCGAGCGGTGCGCGACCAATGATTGTGCGGGCTGGCACGATCCGGCCCGCCGCGCGCGCTTCTTCGATGCTGACCACCTCCCTGTGGGCCGCCTCGAGGCGCGGATGGAGACGTCCCTCGTCGCCGCGGAAGATGGTGGCGGTAAACCCGATAAGGGCCGCGTCGGGCAGCCCGTCGATTACCGCTGCGTAGCTTCCCTTTTCTTCCCGCTCAGCACTCTCTTCCGACGCGTGATGGGCTTCGTCGATCTCTACGAGATCGTAGTCATCCAGATCATCAAGCCGGTTCGCGACGGTCTCGACCATGCCCACGACCACGCTTGAATCCTGATCCACCCCACCCAAGGACGCATCCGCAATACGCCCTGGGGTGATCCCGGACCAATAGGCAATCTCGCCCAGGACATCCTTTTCGGTTTCCCCGTCGGGGTTGCCCACGAGTTGCTCGAAGAGCGCCTTGCGGTGGGTCAAAATCAGCGTCTTTTTGCCTTCTCGTGCGGCCAGGCGCGCCGCGCGAGCCATGATTGCCGTCTTTCCCGCGCCTGTAGGTGCCTGCACCAGAACGTCTTCGCCGCGCTTCACGACAGCCGTAGCCGCGCCATTTGCCGTTCTGCGTTGGTATGCCTCGATTGGCGGAAGCTTGCGTGCTTCAGTCACTGCCGAAATCCTCACCGTTCATTCACGATGGGAAATCGTTCCCAGGCTGTCTCTTCGCCTTCGGCTCTGAGTGAATGCAGCAGCTGGGGTGCATTTTTTCCGGGCTGGACCGAACCGATCTCCTTTCCCTGTCGAAGAAAGGAGACCAGTTCATGTCCCAGCAGAGGCCACTTGGCATTCCCCAAAGTTTTCTCGAGCCAGTCGACAGCGACCTGCTCGGGCACCCCGACGACTTTGTCCAGATCACCGATCTTGAAAGCTTCCGCGCGCTCATTCGCGAGGACAGCGGTATCCGGTTCTTCGATCACGATCCTTTCGTGATCTGCCAATACACCGTTGCCCTTCCAGACATCTTTCAGACCGCAGCCGACCTCGAGGCGCGCGGGCTGGTCTTCGAGAAGGCGACCGGCAAGCTCCTGTCGCGCCCACTGCACAAGTTCTTCAATCTGGGCGAGCGCGAAGGCCTTTCCGTCCTTGACCTCGCTGGCCCATGGCGTCTCGACGAGAAGCGCGACGGATCGATGATCGGCGCCTTCTTCTACAAGGGCGATCTCTATTTCCACACCCGGGGCGGTGTTTCCATGCAGGCCCGGGCGGCACTCGATATCGCAAGCCCCGGTCTTCGTGCACTTGCCAAGGCCGCCTTCGATGCCGGAATGACGCCGATCTTCGAGTGGACCGCCCCCGAAAATCGCGTCGTCATCGCCTACGACCGCGCCGAGCTCACGCTCCTGGCGCTGCGCGATCGGACAACCGGCCGCTACAATGACGCGCTGGCGCGGGAAATGTGCGCGACCTACGGCGTGCCGCACGCAGCCACGCTCGCGACAGGGATCGCCTCAGCGAATGATTTTATCGCGCTCTTCGACGGACTTGCTCAGCGAACGGACATTGAAGGGGGCGTCCTGATCGGTCCGGATGGTCGCCGCGTCAAGGTCAAGACGGCCGACTACCTGCGCCGGCACAAGATCCTCGCGAACCTCGGCAACGAGCGATACGCCTACGAGGCCTGGATCGACGATGTCGTCGACGACACGGCTGCCGCGCTTGGCGGCCGTCGTGCGCGGGTGCTTGTCGATTTCGCAGCTGCCATCGAGGCGCGCATTCGCGCCCTCGACGCGGACCTGGATGCGGCAACCTCCGATCTCGATCCCTCCAACCGCAAGGCGGCGGCGGCCCAGGTCCGCACGCGCCTCTCCGGCAGCCTTCAAGCCCTGGCTTTCGCCAAGCTCGATGGCACGCCGATGCGCGATGCCGTGCGCAAGCTGCTCTCGCTACGCGTCGCCAAGCCCGAGAAGCGCGCACTGACGAAAACCGATCTCGGTCTGCCCGACTGGCAGCCGATCGAACTCATCACCGACTGATTACAGGAGTATTCCATGAAGTTCACCGTAACCATCGACGGCCCCGCGGCCGCCGGCAAGGGGACCCTCTCCGCTCGCCTTTCCGCCACATTCGGCTTCTCCTATCTCGACACCGGCCTCTTGTTCCGCGCGACAGGCGCGCGCGTCCTGGCTGGCGAGGATGCCATTCACGCGGCACGCAACCTGCGCATTGCCGATCTCGAGCGCAACGACCTGCGCACGGCGGAGGTTGGTCAGGCTGCCTCCAAGGCCTCCGCAATTCCCGAGGTTCGCGAAGCCCTGCTCGAGTTCCAGCTCGACTTCTCGCGCCGACCGGGCGGCGCCATTCTCGACGGGCGCTGCATCGCCATCGAGGTCTGCCCCGATGCGGAAGTTCAGCTCTTCTGCACCGCCTCGGACGAGGTGCGCGCCGCACGCCGCCATTCCGAGCTTGCGGCAGCCGGCGGTGCAATGAGCTTTGAAGAGGTTCTCGCCGACCTCAGGGCGCGCGATGCCCGCGATGCAAGCCGATCGGCCGCGCCGATGCGCCCCGCGCCGGCTGCGGTCATTCTCGACACCTCGGAAATGTCGATCGACGAAGTCGTGGCCATCGCCACCGGGCTGGTGCGTGAAAAGCTTCCCCAGGCCGCCTGAAGAGAACCCTGACCGGGGGCAGCGTTTCCGCCTGCCTCCGGTCAATACAATTTCCCGTCTCAAGAGCCGGGCAGTGCCGACTGCCAGGCCAGGTCGGGGCTGAATGTGAGCCCCGACCAACCCGGCATTCGAGAGGGAAGACAGATATGAAGACCACCACCCGGACACTTGCAGAGCTTCTGTCTCCGCATCGTTCCTCCACCGCACATCGCGACGACTACACATGCCTTGACGGACAGCATCGCTCCCCCTTCGAGACCGATGGCGACAAGATCAGCTTTACCGAGGGATTTCGTGCGCTTGCGGACAAGACCCAGGTGCACGACCGGGTGCAGATCAGCGGCACGCACCGCAACCGCCTGACGCACTCTATGGAGGTCGCGCGTGTCGGCCGCTCTCTCGGCGTGGCTGTGGGTGCCCGAATGATCGGTTATTACGGTCTGCACGCAGAGCCCCTCGGTGAAGCCTTCTGGCGGGTCGATCCTGCCGATATCGGCCACTCGGTCGCGGCCTCCTGCCTGGCTCATGACCTGGGCAATCCGCCCTTCGGGCACGACGGCGAAGACACCATTTCGGCGTTCTTCAGCAAAACCGATCTCGGGGCGCGTGCCTGCGAGATGGCCGGCCCCGACGTGGGAGCTGAACTTCGCCTGCATGAAGGCAATGCGCAGGGCTTTCGCATGATCACCCGCTCGATGGGCTGGCGCCAGGACGGTGGTCTCAATCTCACGGCTGCCACCCTCGCCGCCTTCGGGAAATATCCCTTTCCCCTGAAGGAAGGCGCCAAGAAATACGGCATTCATCGCGCGGACATGAAGACGATGGCCTTCGTGGCCGAGATGACCCGGATGACTCCTGATGGCGAAGGCTGGCTGCGCCATCCGCTCGCATGGCTCATGGAGGCAGCCGACGACATCTGCTACCTCACGGTCGACCTCGAGGACGCAGCCTGGATCGGCATGGTCGACATCGACGACCTGTGCGATCTTTATGGTCCGATCATCGGGCAAGCCGAAGTCGATCGTGGCCGCGCAATGGAAAACACGCCGCGCATGATTCAGTATTTCCGTTCGCGCATGATCAAGACCCTGATCAATGGCTGCGTCGAGATCTATGCCGAGATCGCGCCGCAGATCGACGAAGGAACACTGCCCAAGACCGCACATGGTGGTGGTATCGTCGCGCACTCGCGACATGCGGAGCAAATGGCCAAGATTCGTGATTACTCACGCAGCCAGATCTATCACTCGAGCATAACCCAGGAGGCCCGCGGGCGCTTCCGCTCGGCCATGCACAAGGCCATGGGCCATCTCGTGGGAGATCTCATCGATCACCTCGAGGAAAACGCCGGCACCGTCTTCGCCGACAGTGCGCGTTTCCCCGCGCTCGCGCGACTTCCCCACGCACGACTGGGCGCGGACATACCGGCAGACCCAAGCGCTGCCTTTCCCTGGCTCATGGATCAGGTCACCCTGCTTTCCGATGCACAGGTCATGGATATCAGCCGTATGTAAACACAAGCCGCAGGCACCCCATCGGCGCCTGCGGCTTTACTTTTTCCTTTTCGGTGGATCGCGCCGGAAATCGCGTCCCAACCCCTGTCAGGGGTTTTCGATGATGCAGTGTCGATCCGACATTCTATGCAAACGCCCTATCGGAGCTTGCCCCATGCGTCCTCTTTTGTCCCTCGCCGTCCTGTCCTTCACCTTGGGCGCCGCGCCCGCCTTCGCGGAGGTCGGAGCGGGTTCCGTAAAGCCCGCGCCCAAGGCCAGCGTCGAAGAAATCCTGCGTCATCTTGAAACCTTCATGCCGGCACAGGACACGGCCTCTCCCGCACTCTATGTGCTTGGTCCCGAACCGCGACCCGCTGCGCTGGCGCCTGTGGTTCATGCTGTGGGCGAGTCCGCAAGCGCACAGGAAGTTCCCCAAGACACGCAAGAAGGCAGTGAAAGCGTTCTGGCCGAGACACCCGAGGTCGATCAGGACCCGACCGAGATCGATCAGAACCCGGCCGAGGTCGACGATGATATCGATCCCACGGCGCAGGCTCTCGAAGACAGGCTCGGCGCCATCGATTTCGAAACCCTTTCTCGCGATGTTCAGATCCTTCCGATGATCGGCAAGGACATGGCCGAGATCGACGCGGGCTTTCGCGCCGCGGCTTTGCATGACATGGCTCGCCGCGCCATGGATAGCCATCAGCCCGCCGCATTCCGAAAGATCATGGCGGCCTATGTAGACAGCAACTGGCAGAGCCTGACCGACGCGGAAACTGCCCTGAATATCATCGCCTGGATGCCTGACACCGCAGCCTTCCTCGGCGCACGTCTGTCCGCGGCGCGTTTCGTGGGTGATCAACAGGCCATCTCGACCGAGGATCAGGCTTTCCTTTGGAAAGACCTGCGGGCCCGCGTCATCCGCGTCGGACGCGATGACTACATGCAGCAGATGTTGCTCGGGATGATCGACACCGGTTTTACCGATCTTGCGATCGAAACCGTCAAGCGCAGCACCGCTTCCGATCACGAGCGCATGGCGGCCTACCTGCGCCTCATCGAGGCCGATGGCGCGACCATGACCCCTGCTGCATTGGGGGCTCTCGCGGCCGAAGTCGACGCCCTGCGCAGCGATCTCCACGCGACCCGCTATGACCCCAACGCGATCGCGCTGGCCTATTGGCGCTCTGGCCTTGCGGACCAGGCCATCGAGGCGCTGAGCGAGGAGACCGATCCTGCCTTGCGGCTGCGCACCCATTTCGAGATGCTGCTCGCAGCCGAATGACCCAGCAACGCCCATGATGACAGATCACCTGGCCGACCTCGATAGAGAGCTTGCGGCTTTCCTTCCAAAGGATGCACGGGCGCAAAGCAGCACGGCACAGGTCCGCGCCCTGCTTCGAGCGCGCGGACGCGCGGCTTTCGATCGGTCCGCACAGGCAGATCACATTACCGCATCCGGCTTCGTGCTTTCACCCGATCGTCGGCAGGTTCTCCTGATGCATCACCGCAAACTGGACATCTGGCTCCAGCCAGGCGGCCACTGCGATGGCGATACGGATGTCCGGGCCGTCGCCGCCCGCGAAGTCTCCGAGGAGATTGGCAATACGACGGCAAGGCTCATCTCTCGCACCATCTTCGATGTCGATGTCCATGATATCCCTGCCCGAAACACTGAACCCGCCCATCGCCATCACGACATTCGGTTTCTCTTCGAGGTCGACCCGGGTGAACCCCTTCCGGGGAACGTTGAGAGCCATGCCCTGCGCTGGCTGCGTCTTGATGAAATGAGCACGATCACCAACAAACCCTCAGTGCTCGTGGTCCGGCACGCACTCGTGCAGCCTGGCGCCTGACATCTCCCGAGAGGCTGTCAGATATAATCGTCTTCCTCTGGCTCTTCGTCGAGCACCTGGCGGATCATGTCGATCCCGAAACCTGCACGCGCCATGGCCGCCGCCTCCCGCCGCCAGATCTTGGCCCGCTCCTTGCGGTCTTCGGGAAAAGGCTTGGTTCGATACTTCCCCACGCGCTTCTTCTGGGCAAAGGCGTCGGCGGCCTCCCATTCGGCCGAGACGACCACATCCTGCGTGTCGACATCGTCGTTGGCAATGCCGGTGATCTCGCGCGACGCCGCCATCAGTGCGTCCTGGGCGGCATCGTCGTCGATGCCCTTCTGCTTCAGGTCCATCAGGATGCGACGAGAGCCCCGCCCTGCACTTAGCCAGGACCGTGCCTTCATTTCGGCAAAGCGTCGATCGTCGATGAATCCTGCTCGGGCAAGCCTTTCGATCTCCGCGTCGATAAGAGGGCTGGCTGAATCGCGCTCCCGCTCTGCCTACTCGGC
>Ga0207987_1000224_pt1 | contig 16905 bp, 15 predicted proteins | sample ETNtaG_19_FD_185768 | JGI IMG/M metagenome (GOLD analysis project Ga0207987, IMG submission 185768) | Marine microbial and viral communities from oxygen minimum zone, Eastern Pacific Ocean - ETNP201302PF86A (SPAdes) (version 2) | ecosystem: Environmental > Aquatic > Marine > Oceanic ...
ATATGCTGAAAGTGGATGATTGGGTGGCAAATGGATTCGAATGGGATGAAGATGGTTGGCTAGTGAAGGGCCTTCCGACGAGGGTTTTGTCCCACAACAAGGGGTTGATGATGGAGAAGCTTGCAAGAATAAATGGATTCAATGCTTCCGAGATCATCTCCATAGGAGATTCCAGTTCTGACCTCTCAATGATGATTGAGGGATCTCAGTTCGTTGGTTTTAATCCTAGAAGGAAGAGGGCTAAGTCAGCATTCGAAGATGCGGGCGTGCCAATAGTCGAGGAAAAGGATCTGAGGTTGGTTTGGCCCTTCATTTTCCCGGGCGAGAAACTTTCTGACTAGATGAAGCTGATCGACTCAGTGGCGAATGTATGCAGGTTGACTACGGTGAGAATGCAGGGCTTAGGCTGAAATCCCAACATCCTCTGGAAGTCTGTCTGGTCTTGCCAAGTGGAGCTATGGACCATCAATGTCCCCTTGTGATCGCCGACGAAGTGACCATGGACGTGCCCGGTTACGAAAATATCGGGGACAACTGGGATAACCAATCGATCCTCTGGTTCTGGGGAAAGTGGGGTCTTGCCGCCCCAAGATGGGGCGAGGTGCCGTCGCTCAAGCATGGCCCGCATTGCCATCTCCGGCTTGGAATAAGTTACCGAACGAAGCGTGGCTACGAAGTCATCTATGCTCTTGCCGTGATATGACAAGACCCTGACCCCATGTAGACTGAAGTCGCAGGGGTTTCCAACAAATGTTGTGTTGGAATAATCCTGCTGAATCTCAGGGTCTAGTGCTGGCTGCGGTTCTGCTGGGCGAACAGCATCGTGATTTCCCGGGAGCATCACAACGTCGACCCAATCGGGAACTTCTTCCAGCATCCTTGCCAGTTCCCCGTACTGGTTGAAGAGGTCTGTTATCGTCAGGTGCCTTTCCTGGCCCGGATAAATGCCCACCCCATCGACCCCATCTCCGCTCAGAACGAAGTATTTCACGGTCCTCGCCAAAGGATCGTTCTTGAACCAGTGAATCATTTTCTCCCATTGAGGCCCCAGGAAAGTCTTGCTACCGAAATGAACATCCGATAAGAATGCAGCAGAAACCGCCGAATGTTCGCCTGCCTGAGATTTGGAGTGCTGAACCAGAGGGGGTTTGTGTATGTCATTAGCCCACATAATCGGATCTCTTTCTCCTGAAGAGAAGCTTCCGCTGACACCAACGATTTCATCGTTCATTAGACCATCCAAGGATGGGTGTAAAGGAGAGGCGTCTGATGGGGGTTTAAGCATGCAAGTGATTTGTGTGCTCTCGTCTTCCAGAACAAACCTCATCCAGCCATTCTGTGTCCATCTAACATCACTAGCAAGCCCGACAATTGTGAATTCGAAGTCTTTCGTATTGAACCTCTTTCTATTTTGCCAAGCCTCAGAATTGCTAATTGGTCGTCTTGGTAGTACGCCATGAGAAATCATCATGCTCCTAATCTGCGCGAGACGGCTCCTGAAGAAAGACTGAATGTCGGAAAGCTTTCCTTCTGTGGAAGAGTTGCCAGTGATATCGAAATGAATTTCCACATCCGATTCTACATCTGAAGCATCCATTGGGAAATCAGAGGTGTTGAATCCAGACGAAACCCTAGGTCGGGGTGGCAAAGATTCTGAGGTACTAATTGGGGCCAACACCCTCCCATGGGAAGACGATTGCTCGGGCCTTGGTAGAGTAGTCTGAGAATGCCGAATACTAGGCTCGATTGATGAAACTGGTTCTATGGGAGAAATTGCCAGTAATTCATCAACGGTACCCGCGTCCAAGAGTCGCACCCCAGATGAGTTGGCGGCTTCAATTAGAGGCATCACACTCTGGAGATTCTCCAGTTTCTCCACTGCACTGGACTGAACGATTAACCCGGCTGCGACGAGTTGATTGTATGTCTCTTCCCAATTAGGCGAGTGCATGCGCTGGACGTCGTATGTGGACGCCCTTCATGGTATCGATGAGTAAAATGGGATTTCAGGATTTTTTATCCCAATCAGTCAGTGATGCTAGGTCTATTTTCTTTAATGACTGGGAGACAGTTTTCTTCTCCGAGCCCCATGAAATTCCACCTTCCCATTCCTCAGTACCTTGCAAAGATGCCTTGCCCCGTGGTTCCTCGCCCTTGTTGACCCCCACAGGATCACTGCTGAGCGAAGTTTCTCTTTTTGCCCCCTCCTCAACCCTGTCTATAGCTTCCAAAGCTAACCTCAAAGCGAATGAAGAGAATGATCTCTTGTTATCCAAACGATCGTTCTCACCAAAATCCATCCTTCTAACTAGGAAGTAGTCCTCCGCAATAACTGCAACATGGACACGACCGACTTCCTTTTCCTCAGTTGCCCCGCCCGGGCCAGCGATTCCGGTGACCGCAATAGCGGCATTAGAACCAGACTTGTACCTTGCACCCCTGGCCATTTGAACTGCGACCTTGTGGGAAACTGCGCCCGCGCCATCGTTGTCGAATGCAGACTTTTCAACGCCCAATTCCCTCATTTTTGATTCGTTTGAATATACTATCCAGCCTTGTTTGAACCATGAGCTGGCCCCAGAAATATCAGTTAGCAGTGATGAGATAAGACCGCCGGTACAAGATTCGGCTGTGGAAATTGTCCAATCCTTCTTTGTCAGGCGATGCTTCAGCCTCGAAGCCAAGGCCGCAGCCTCTTCTACCACGGAATTCTGTCTCGGCACACACTATTGACCTTTTCAGTGAAGAAAGGATCAGTATTTGGCACGATTCGATGATAGTATTTCTTGGTGGGTCCGGCAGGAATTGAACCTGCGATCTTCGCTTTGTAAGAGCGACGTCATAACCCCTAGACCACGGACCCTGTGAGGTCCGAGAGGCAATGCATTCAAATCCTCTATGGTGGTTATCACCGACTAGAGGGAGTTGCATTCATGCCAATGTCTGAATTGATCCAGAGGCTTGAGGTGGCAGGAGTGCCTCTGAGTGATTTGACAAAATTTGCAATGGAAGACGTCGATCCGGCGGACTTCACCGATTTCGATCTAGATCCCTTCTGGGATGATAGGCCGGTACCATTCCTGTTCACTGGCTTTGGAGCAACGAGAACGATTTCCGCGCCACATATGATAGCAACCCTTCTTCATAACCTTGAGATTATTGAGGGCCAAGACATCATGCTGATTGGTTCAAAGGGCGGTTATCTGGCAGCAATTATAGACAGAATGGTGGGCAAAGATGGTTCAGTGACTATAATAGAACCCCACGAAGAGGTCAGGGGATACACCGAAGAAAGACTTAGCATACACCAATCTTCTGGACTAATTAGGGTGCTTAGACCACATGACATGGAGAGCAGTGATGAGAATTCAAGGAGTTACGGAAGAGTTCTGATTACTGGTTCAGTGAGGGAAATACCCGAAACAATCGAGCACATGGTAGTTGATGGTGGATTTGTTCTGGGGCCATTTGGTGGGCCGGTCCATCAAAGGCTGTTGAAAAGGGAAAAGCAGGGGGACATGTGGTTCGATACCGATCTGGGAGGAGTAGTTTTTGGGCCGATGGATGTGGGGGAGTCGGAATCCGGACCCCTAGATCCAAATTCACTTGCAAATCACATCGAGGATGCCTTTGACCTCGTTGGGGGGCTTGTCGAAATAGAGGAAGTCACATCCGCAAGAGTTCAGGCCCTAATTAGAGCTCTTAGAGAAATGCCGACTGATCTACCATTCATCGATGAGGAATCGACAGAGGAGGAAATAATGGAGCACCCCGTGGTAGACCTTCTTATGTCCGAGATTGACTGGTTGGGGCCACTGTGGCCAATTTTCAACGAGTTTCTGTCTATCGACATAGCGAGCCCCGGATCAGAGGAAGAATTACCCGATTTCCTAGGTGGTCATGAAGACTTAGTTCCTTGAACGATTTATTGCATTCAAGTCAGACTGGAGGCTGCATCAGTCTGGAAAGTGACACAGAGATAGGGGGAAGGTGGTCTGAGAGCCTGTGACGGCTGGTCTTGGGATGGAATAGTTCACCCTGTAATCCGGCATGGACAACTTCTTCCTTTGTTATGGACTCTCTACCACAGTTTGGCCAAACATCGAGTTCTACAGTTTCATCCCCCAGATAATCAACTTGGACGCAGGGGAGGCACTGGAGGCCCAACCTTAGTGCGACTTGATGTCGGTGGTGCCCATCCAAAATCACCCCAGTATTCTTGTCGACAACTAGGGGAAGGACATATGCGTTCCATCGATTTGTCATCTTCTCTAATTCATCGACCTTCTTTGGGCGGGTTAGCTCGTGGGGTCGCAGAATCTCCATTGGCACTAAATCTACCTGCACAGACCTCGGAAGAGCCGTGGTTCAATATATCTGCTCCTCTGGAAGAGGGATTATGGAGGGCGCGCGAAGGCAAATTAGCCTCAGTCTCCTTAGGGGGGAGGACATGATTGTGCTCGATAGACTGAGGGATTTTGGCGATGCGTGGATTGTTGGGGGCTGGGTTAGAGACGTACTTTCTGGCTTCTCTCTAGATCAAATTTCCGATATTGACATTGCAACTAATCTAAGGCCTGATGAGGTGAAGTCAATTTTCCCCCGATCAATCATGGTAGGTGAGAAGTTCGGGACTGTCATAGTTAGAATTGACGAGTCTGAAAATGCTGAGTACGAGTGCGAAGTAACGACCCTCAGGGAAGATGGGGGTTATTCAGATGGCAGAAGGCCAGAAAACGTTGTCTTTGGTGAAGAAATAGAGAATGACCTGGACAGGAGGGATTTCACAATCAATGCAATGGCAATAGAAATCAGTGGGAAAATGGCCGGTAATAGCGAACCTGTGGGTGAATTGTTGGATTTCCATGGAGGTGCGGTGGACTTGGGGGTTGGATTACTGAGGGCGGTTGGAGATGCCGAGAAGAGGCTTGGTGAAGACGGTCTGCGAGTTATTCGGGCATTCAGATTCCTAGAAAGAGGAGAGGGTGGGCTCAGGAAGCTAGATCTTGATCTAAGCAATGCGATTTCGTCAAATCTGGAAATGCTAGAAAAGGTCTCGAAAGAGAGGGTATGGGTTGAGCTAAGTAAGATTCTGACCGGGCACCACTCTAAGGAGATAGTCGAAATGATGTATAGTCATGGGGTTCTGGATAAGATTCTCCCTGGAATCTCAGTGAACCTCCGGGTTCGTCATTCTCGGGACCATATGGTGAATCTGGCACTAATGTGCAGTTCTGAGACGTTTGGTGGCTCAGAATTATCGGAGAAACTTGCTGAAGATTTGAGACTCTCTAAAAAGGAAGCCTCGATTCTATTTCTTCTACATGAGCTCAGAGGCTTGGAGCTAGACATCTCTATCAAAAGTGTAAGGAGATTCATGGCCACCCTTCCTAACTTGAGCAGGAAGAGGATCATGGACTATCTTTCGGGTGCTGGAGTGGAAACTGAGGAATTCGAGTCTTGCTACCAAAGCGCTGGGGAGTTACGTGCCGGAAACGCTCCATTGATAGATGGGAACCTTCTTTCTAGGATTACTGGGCTAGAGCCTGGGAAGAAGCTTGGTAGGTTGAAAGACTGGTTACACAGAATACAAGTGGAAGAAGATATAGAAAACAGAGAGTCACTAATCGCGATGGTGGACGAAATCGGATGGGAAGATTCGGAATTCGAGGATTGGCCTGTTCTTAGTTGGCCTTGAGTCAAATTTCGTTTAGGTAATCGATGTATTCTGATTGATCCAGATAAAGGTCCTCGTCCCAATCATGAGGTTTCACTATCATACACCATCCGTCTTGGTAAGCCTCCTCGTTTACCAGGTCTGGATTATCCTCGACATCACCGTTGAGTTCAATTATCTTGCAGGGGAATGGTGCATTGATCAGAACCCTATCTTCACTGGTCTGGATAGTAATCATCAAATCATCCACGTCCAATTCATCCCCCCTTGAGAGTAGGGTAGGGGGTGCATCGTCGTCGTTTTGGGTTTCGCCATCGCCGGTATCAATCTGGAATTCACTATCGTCCTCTGGTTTGGAAAGTACTACTCGAACAATATCGCCATATTCGGCTCTAATGAATTCACTGATTCCGATCTTTACAGTCATTTCTTCATCGTCGTCGTCAAGCGTCTGGATCCATAAGTGATCCAGGGTATATTTTCTGTCATGGGCTATGCTAAATTCGAAATAATCGCCGCTATTCATCTGAGTATCGTCCGCCCGCGGGGCAGTTTCCAATTTGAACTATTCGATTGAAAAGAAAATTCTTGTTTCAGAGGGATTAACAATATCTTCTTCATCGGGGATGTCGGGAACATGGATTTTGAAGAGACTGATGAGCAGAGCATGATTCGGGAGATGGTTAGGGCTTTCGCAGAAGAGAAGCTGGCCCCGACGTGCCTCGAAAGGGACAAGGAACAGCGTGCACCAATCGAAGAATGGTTGGAATTCTGCGAAAATACTGGCCTCCAAGGAGTCACCATTCCTGATGATTATGGAGGTAGCGAGGTAGATGCCGTTTCTGAAGCTATTATCGTTGAAGAGTTGGCAAGAGTTGATCCATCTTTCTCAGTGATGTACTGTGTCCATGTCGGACTGTGCTCAATGACTATTGCTTTGCATGGCAGTGAAGAGCAGAAGAGGAAGTACCTGCCTAGACTGGTCGGAAAAGAAATCGGCGCCTACTCACTTTCTGAGGCTGGTGCAGGGACAGACGCAGCTGCACTTGGTTGTAAAGCTAAAATTAGCGAAGATGGCATGCACTACTTATTGAATGGAGAGAAAATGTGGGTTACGAACGGATCTAGTGCAGATATCTACGTACTCTTCGCTAAGGACATTGACCATCCCGACTATGGAGTGAAGAAACATGGCGGAACAACTGCATTCATTGTTGAGAAATCGTTCGAAGGATTTTCGGTTGGTAAGAAAGAAGACAAACTGGGAATCCGTTCCAGTGATACTTGCTCATTGGTTCTTGAAGACTGCAGAGTTCCGATTGAGAATGTGCTCAAGGGACCTGGAGAAGGTTTTCCGATCGCGATGAATGCATTAGATAACTCAAGGATTGGAATCGCGGCTCAAGCTCTTGGGATCGCACAGGGTTCCTTCGAGGCAGCCCTGAACTATGCTCATGAGAGAGTTGCATTCGGCAAACCAATCGCGCATCACCAGAGTGTTGGAAATTATCTTGCAGAAATGGCCACAAAAACTACTGCTGCGAGACTGATGGTTTACAAGGCAGCATTGGCCAAAGAACGGCATTACGGCGAGGGGGGTCCCCGTCATACAAAGGATGCGAGTATGGCAAAGCTGTTCGCTGGAGACACTGCGATGTGGGTTTCTGAAAGAGCAGTCCAAGTTCTAGGTGGCTATGGGTACACAACTGACTTCCCAGTTGAGAGGTTCTTCAGAGATGCCAAGATTACTCAAATATACGAGGGGACGCAAGAAGTCCAGAGAATTGTGATCAATAGATCCATTTCCCCGGAGTAGTGGTTGATCAAGTGTTCCCAATAGAGAAGATCAGAAGTTGCTTCCCATCGCTAGGAAGAATTGTTGGTGAAAGAGAGGCGGTTTTCTTTGATGGCCCCGGGGGAAGTCAGGTCCCCTCTTCGGTTACTGATGCAATGAGCGATTACCTATTGAGTAAAAATGCCAATACAGGAATGAGTTTTGCGACATCATTGGAGACTGATGAGTTGATTTCGGACGTATTACAGGCATGTTCCGATTTCATAGGTTGTGATGACCCTGCAGAGATTGTCTTCGGGCAAAATATGACGAGTCTGAACTTCCAACTAGCTGGTGCTCTTAGTAGAACTTGGGGCCCTGGGGACGAGGTGGTAGTAACCATGCTAGACCATGACGGAAACGTTGGCCCTTGGTCTCTGGCAGCAGAGTGGTCGGGAGCCACACTAAGAAAAATCGGGATTAAGTCAGAAGACTGCACTTTGGACATGGAATCAGCGTATGAATCAATTACGGAACGAACGGTTTTGGTCGCCGTAGGTGCTGCTTCCAATCTTTCGGGAACGATTAACGATGTAAAGAAGATCATAGAACTGGCACATGGTGTTGGTGCTGAGGTAGTCGTTGATGCTGTCCATTTCGCGCCACATGCACTGATTGACGTCTCTGAGTTGGGGTGCGATTTCCTGCTCTGTTCGCCATACAAGTTCTTCGGACCCCACCAAGGCCTACTGTGGGGCAAGAAGGAACGTTTGGAGGGCCTCCCTGTGGCTAAGTTGAGAGTTGCGACTGAGGAGTTACCATTCAGGTGGATGACAGGGACTCAGAGCCACGAGGGGATGGCAGGGACAAAGGCCGCTATCGAACACATCGCATGGGTCGGGAGAGAGGTCAGTGACAATCCCGGTCTAAGTAGGAGAGAAGCCCTAATCGAGGCATACAGGGCTATTGAGGAGTACGAGCAGGACCTTTGCCTACGAATGCTAGAAGGCCTAGGCAGGATTGAGGGGGTTGAGGTTTGGGGGATTACCGAACCAAGCAGGATCTCAGAGAGGGCTCCAACCGTTTCATTTACACATCCGTCTATGAGTGCAAAGGAAATTGGCGAAAAATTGGCAGAAAGGGGGATATTCGTATGGGCTGGTAATTTCTACGCTCTGGAGCTTACGGAAGCCCTGGGGCTAGAGCCAGAAGGGGTCCTCAGAGCAGGGGTTCTACACTACAATTCAATGGAGGAAGTGGATTTCTTCGTTGAATCGGTCGCAGATATATTAGAGTGAGTCACTCGACCCACTGGTATCTTCTCTGGCCTTCTAGATCTCCTTCCAAGCCTACGCTGACCAAAGCGAATTCGGTGCTTGGTTTGACCACGGAACGCTTCCTCTTACCTTTATGCAACGCCTCGTAGACCGTCTTATTGATGGCATGTCGTGTGGATAAGCGTTCAAAAAGATGGAAGCGGGATGCGATCCCCCTCCATCCAGGCTGAACAATTCCCTCGAACACCTTGGCCTTTGCACCCGACCCATACCCGCACAGTCCAATCCTATTAGATTCAATTTCTACATCCTCCAGATAGTCGGATTCCATGGCTGACATCAACGCAAGGAAGATAGAGCCAGTGTACTGGTTGCCGATTAGACTTGAAGCTCTTTGAGTCTTCTCAATGCGCTCATGAACGAAGACTTGGAACTCTTCAGTCTTTGAAATTAGTCTCCTATAGGAGTCGTTTGCTTTCTCGAATTCCTCAATCCCATCGGGAGTATCTGGATAGTCCGATGGGAACGGCTCCGGGCCTATCTCTTCTACAATCTTAGACCACATCGGGAGATCCCGTCGGTCATGACGGAATACGTCAGGAAACATCCTCTTACCCTGGAATGCGTATGGTAGGTGGACAATTATGCGACTCCATTGGTTGGTCAGAATTTCATCAGAATCAGGGTCGTATCTCCCCTCATCTATTGCCTTCCGACGGAAATCTATGAAAGCATGCTTTACCGACTCGGAGTAGCATCGATTGGAAAACTGGCCATCGAAAACTGGAGTATCCTTGTGTATCATAATCTTCTCATTCTCAAAAATCACGTCGTTCTTCTTCTTGGAACGGGGTAGCAGTTTGAGAATCTTCTCAGCCAGGTTTGAAGTGATGCGGGCTCCAGATTCCTCTGCAAGTTCTAGAACGTTCTCCACCACTGTCCTTGTTTCTACCTCTCTCCTGGGCTTGAAGAAATCGTGGACCGGCATCGTGGAAACACCCCAAATATCTGGAATTGCCAATAATCTGGGATTGTGGCGAATTAGTATTGCCCCTCCTCCGGCCCCTTGGGTGTATTCTCCAGAAGACCCAAGGTCGTACTTTGCGTTATCAGCGAAAACGACAATCCCTATTCGATTTCGATCCTCTCCCCCCCTAGCTACCCAATCAAGGGTATTATGCATCGCATCCACCGCTCCAATGCAAGCGAATGTCATATCAACAACATCGCAGTTTCTGAAGCACTTTACACCGAACTTTGGAGAATATCTCTGTTCCAGCATATCCATTATGTAGGTCGCAGTAGGTTTTGCCCCGTCAAGGGCGGATTCAGTTCCAAGATAGATCCGGCCAATTGAAGATGGGTCGAGAGAATTCCTGTCAATCAATCTGGAAACAGCATTTGCCCCCATAGTTGCAGTATCCTCGTGGACATCTGGAATTGCCATTGCCTCCAGCCCCAATCCCTTGCTAAGTTTCCCATAGTCAGCACCCCTGAATTCTGCGAAGTCCTGCATGGCAAAGTAGAGCCTTGGGAAGTGCAATGCGATGTCATCGATTCCTACTTCTGACACGTTAATTCCTCCCTTTCCGGGTTGGTCTACATTATCATACCTGTGGAATAACGCCCCTCTAGTCGCACATTAGGCTTGAAACTAATTTCCACCGGCGATACTGTTAATCGATTCCAGAAGTTTTTTCTGCCCGGAAAAATGGTCAGAAATTGGCGATAATACTTCTGAGAGGCCATCGGCAATCGCCATCTTAGCATCCAATGGGTGAATTGTTCCATCTGAGACAGCGTCGATGAAGGACTGAGCATCGTCCCACTCCGAAGCCTCGCCGTACTTGGGATCCGGGGAAACGGTGATCTTTCCGATTTTGGGAATTATAACATGTCTGGAAATTTCGAAAACTGGAGAGTTTTGGTTCCCAACCTCTAGGAAGGCCTTACGCATCTTGGACCTAATGGTTTCAATATCATCATCCAGCAATATTGCATTTCCAGGATCGGACTTGGACATTTTGTGATCGAAAGAATCCATCCTCCCCCCGGGCCCCTTTAGCCCGGATAGCATCGGAGTATGGATGCAAGTTGGCTTAATCCAGTGGTTTTTCTCGGCGACCTCACGCATGTACATGTGCGCCTTTCTCTGATCCATCCCCCCGAATGCGATGTCGACTCCCAACTCGAAGATATCTGCAGCCTGGAGAGCAGGATAGTAGAATGCTGCTAGATCATGGTCCGATGAATCCTCGTCGCGGCCCATTATGCTGAATGTTCTGCGAACCCTTGAGAGGCTCATGTTCTTTGAGCATCTGAGAACCCTTTCCCAGTATTTTCCAGAATCCATAACCTCAGAGGCCCGGACGAATTGTATCTCCCCTGGGCCCTTGCCTTCCGAGGGATTTCCTAGAATTGCCCTAAACATCTCAGACATGTACTCAGAAGCTATGGAAATCTTCTCCATGTCTCTTCCAAACTTGTCATTTACCCATGCATGCCAGTCGGCGAGCAAAATGATTACGTTTACGCCCTCGTCAATTAAGTTTCTAATTGTATCAGCAAGTATCATCCAACCAAGATGAGCCTTACCACTTGGCTCCATGCCTACATAAGCTACCAATTCACGGTCGCCAGAGTGACTTGATCCTCCGGAAAGTACGGATTCTACATGATTTATCCCAACGACCTCTTGGCATCCAGAAAACATCCTCTCAATACGTTCTCGGGATTCCGAGTCTATTTCTGGAGGCTTTCCCTCGGACATTTGGTCACCTAGTTGAACATCTTGTTGAGCTTCTGAGCCCTGCCCGCCGCCTTAGTATTGTCATTGGCATCGAGAAGGTTTTCAATCTCCTCTATCAAGGATTCTGCCTGTTCTTTCTTTTCCCCGGGGATACTTTCTGACAACTCCATGAAGTGCTTTGCTGCAGAGATTGCGGACTTTGCCTTTGAGGCCTTCTTCGCCCACTCCTTCGCCTTATCCCCTCGTTGCTTGGAATTGTAACCAGTTGCCTTGTCAAGGAAGGCCGTCCACCTCTTCCTATCTTCCATGGCGGACTTCATCGCTTCTGGATCTTCGAAGTTGGGTGGAACATTAGTGATATCGACAATCATTGCTCCATTTTCATATCTGGCTTCTATAGATGTCATCACCCCATGTGAAGCTTCGAAAGCGTGGTCCGAAGGACTGTTGACTTCGTCGAAGAACTCCTTTGCAAGAGCAGACAGTCCGCCACTTCCACCTAATTCCTTGATTAATCCCCTGCGAACGTCGAATCGCTCCATACCCCTCCGAATGAACAGGGTCTCTTCAATACTGCCGACCCAGAATGACATCTCGAACTAGTACAAGGGCTAAACGGGCACAGCGTCTCCGACACACATGGGCAAGGGATATTTGCCGGCAATAATGGGGATCGTTGTCCTACTTATGTCGCCACTGGTAGTGGCACAGTCGGTGGTCACAATGGAAAGCGTCGTTATTCTTGACGAGCGTGATCTTGGTATAGAGGGGGCGGCAGTTTCTCCAGATGGAAAATCCATTCTAGCCCATGGGGGCGAATCTGCGATATTCGTAATGGATTCTGAGGCTCCAAGAAACAATTCGAAAGTTGATTTTTTTGGGAGTGAAACTCTAATGGATGCTTCATTCCACCCTAGTGGCAATACTGCACTTCTAGTTGGCGAGGAAGGTCTAGTATTGAGGTTTATTTCCACCAATAACACCATCGAGAACGCAGGTGGTGCTTCGACTTTCGGGAGCACTGAACTCAAGGCTATATCGTGGAATGGGGATGGTAGTTGGGCCTACATTGGTGGCGAAGATGGTTGGATTTGGAGATTCAGGAGCCTGGATGGAGGGGGAGTGGAGGCGATACCTCTCGAAAATAGGGGTGAAAGCGACGTGAATGCAATTTCTTGCCTTCGGGGTTACAACATCTGTATCGTTTCCTCAAGCGTCGATGGAATTGGGGTGATAAATCAAGACCATGAATTATTCTGGATCGGAGGATATGGTAATCCTTGGATTGACGTCACGTGCCCCTCAAGTATCACAATGGAATGTGTTGTCATCTCCTCCGACTTGACCATTGCTAGGATTAGGGTGGACGTTGAAGATCCATCAATAACTACGATTTATGACAATGATATCGTACAATTGCAAGGATTCGAGGGGATTATGACTGGAATCGACATCCAAACAGATGGCAATTCCCTGATTTCACTGGCTCCCTTTGGATTAATCGAACATGACCTAGATGAAAGTAAGTCATTCCACTGGTTGGATAATACTGACGCGGCGGATTTCGATGCTTCAATCTCGGGACAGAGGATTGTTTCAACATGGGGTACTGGGGCCTTTAATGGATGGATAATTACCGATAGTGGAACCATCGTATCATTCACAACGGCTACTCAAAGCGAAGGAGGGTCAATGCTTGAAATCTGGATTGGAATAATCATTCTTGGAGGGACAACTTTGATGATAGTCTCTCTGCTTACCAGTTCTTCTCCAAGACTTAGCAGATGGATTACGAAAAAGATCGGTAGTGAAGAAGAGCGGAAAAGTGTGATCAGGGAAGAAAGGCTGCTTTCAAGGAAAAAAGGACGAGCATAAATTCATGTGTAAACTTGCTCGCGAAGGGCTGAGAACATGGCATATGAGGCGTTAGACTTCTACGACATCGATTCCTTGCTGACCGAGGAAGAGCGAATGGTTAGAGACATGGTACGAGACTGGGTGGAAGAAAGGATTCTGCCGAATATTGAGGATGCGTGCAGGGATGGGGTTTTCCCAGACGAGTGGAGGGCTGAGATTGGAGAGATGGGTATCCTTGGGGCTCCTTTGAAGGGATATGGTTGTCCTGGCCTCTCTTACATTGCATACGGACTAATTTGTCAAGAGTTGGAGCGTGGAGATAGTGGTGTTCGCTCATTTGCCAGCGTCCAAGGCTCTCTAGCGATGTACCCCATTTGGGACTTCGGAAGCGAAGAACAGAAGGAGAAGTATTTGCCTGGGATGGCAAAAGGCGATTTGGTCGGGTGCTTCGGCCTTACTGAGCCAGACTATGGTTCCAATCCCGGAGACATGATTACTCGTGCGGAAGACAAGGGGGATCACTTCCTTCTGAATGGGGCAAAGATGTGGATCACGAATGGAACAATTGCAGATTTGGCTGTTGTCTGGGCCAAGCTCGAAGGGGAAATCCGAGGTTTCATCGTTGAGAAGGAAGATGAGGGTTTCAGTGCCCCGGAAATGAAGGGTAAGCACTCACTCAAAGCGAGTGTTACCAGCGAGTTGGTTTTCCAAGACTGCAAAATTCCGAAGGATAGGATATTACCGGATGTAAAGGGCCTCAGGGGTCCATTCAGCTGCCTCAATAATGCCAGGTATGGAATCTCCTGGGGAGCTGTTGGGGCTGCACAATCATGCTTCAACTCTGCGAGAGAATATGCCCTAAGTAGAATTCAATTTGGGCACCCTATTGCTTCATTCCAACTCGTTCAGAATAAACTCTCGTGGATGCTTCGCGAGATTACCAAAGGTCAATTACTGGCATATCACATTGGGAAGAAGAAAGACGATGGTAGTTGGATTCCAGAGCAGATTTCCCTAGCCAAGATGAATAACGTCGATATGGCTCTTGAAATCGCTCGCATGGCAAGGGACATCCATGGTGCCAATGGAATTCTCGATGAGTACCCAGTGATGAGGCATATGGCCAATCTAGAGTCGGTCAAGACGTATGAGGGCACACATGACATCCACAATCTGATACTGGGAAGGCATATCACGGGAATTCAGTCATTCACAAGGGAGCCTTGAACCGCAAGAGCCTGCAGTCCCAATATTGAAAGAGCCTCCTCCGACCCCGTGAACTGGGCATCATTATGGGAGTAGCAGTTCTGCTGAAGCAGGTCCCGGATACTACGGCCAAGATTGGCATTAGCGGAGGCAGGGTAGATGAGTCCTCGATCACAAAGTGGTCAATTAGCCCGTATGACGAGTATGCCCTGGAGAACGCTATCAAGTTGAAGGAGTCGGGCTACGGCGATGTTGTGGCGATTACATGTGGCCCTGCACGAGCCGCCAAATGCCTCACAGAGGCTGCAGCAGTGGGAGCAGATCGGTTAATCCATATCCTGACTGAGTCCTCATTGGACAGCATCCAAGTCCAATCTCTCCTATCTGCAGCTGTAAAGGATTCTGGGTGCGATGTGGTGATGTGTGGCAAGCAGGCAGCAGACACCAATAGCGGTTCCACGGGACCTGGTTTGGCTAGCTCTTTGGGGTTCTCCTGCGTAGGCGGAGTCACAGGAGTGTCAATGGACGGAGGAGTAGCCTCTGCTACTCGTCTAGGCCCTTCAGGTTTAGAGGAGGTGGAAGTTGGGGTGCCCTGTGTTTTCACATTTGACAAAGGAGACTCGGAGCTGAGGAGGCCGAATGTCAGAGGGATAATGATGGCCAAGAAGAAGCCCATAGATGCCCTCACACCCGATGATTTTGGAGTTGATGTAAGCAATTCAAAGGTCAGCATCACATCTCATTCTTCACCACCAGAGAAGCAACCAGGGCAGAAATTCGTTGGTTCAGAATCGGTTCCCGAGGTGGTTAACAAGCTGAGGGAAGAAGCGAACGTAATCTAGAGGTGGAAAAGTGAGAACGACAGTTATTTCAGAGTCTAGCAACGGTGCCTTGCACCCGGTTACAGCACAACTAGTCGGAGCCGCATCCCCCCTAGGAGGACCAATCACGGTCATCTGCCCCGGAGGCGTAGGATCCTCCGATGCAGCACATATTTCTGGCGTTACAAAGGTAATCTCAGTAGAAGGCGACTGCTTCGAGACCTACGATTGCTTGGCTTGGTCAAAGTCCCTCTCACCCTTGGTCGAGGCAGACCTTATCCTCTCTTCGTCATCCCCAATTAGTAGAGAGTTGATCTCGTCAATAGCTGCATCAAAGGGAATCCCTGTCGTACAAGATGTGATTAGCCTAACAGATGGTTTTTCGGTGACTAGGACGATATACTCAGGGAAGGCGATTGAGGAAGTTATTATTTCGCCCCCCTGCGCAATCAGCCTAAGGGCCAATTCATTCGAATCTGCAGGAGAGGGCGGTAGTGCAGAAACCACTACTATTGATGTCAGCCAGGAGGTTTCCGTTGCAGTCAAACAAGCACTGGCAAGGGCGAGTGAAAGGCTCGATGTCTCTGAGGCAGAAATTATCATTTCAGGAGGGAGGGGGATGGGCAACCCAGCGAACTTCTCCCACCTTTACGAAGTCGCAGACGTACTTGGGGCTGCAGTTGGAGCGAGCAGGGCTGCAGTGGATACTTGGGATGAGATTCCGCATAGCATGCAAGTCGGCCAAACCGGGAAAACTGTAACTCCGAACCTATACATCGCAGTTGGGATAAGTGGGGCAATCCAACATCTCGCTGGGATGCGTTCGAGCAAATTTATCCTAGCAATAAACAAGGACCCGGGAGCCCCGATCTTTGGAGTCGCGGATTATGGAATCGTGTCTACCTGGGAAGATGCACTGCCAGTGTTGAAAGACCATCTTGCAGAACTACTGTCAAACTGATGCCTGCTCCTTCTCGGAGTCGGCCCTAATTTGTCCGATCCTGCTGAGGTACTCCTCGGTAACCCCTCCGGTAACATATATCCCATTGAAGCAAGAGCAATCGAAATCCGCTGGAGAGTCTGCACCTGCAGCACCCGTACAGGACTCTACAAGGTCCTCTAGTTCCTGGTAGATCAGCCAATCGGCTCCTATGGAGTTGCAAATCTCCTCATTTGTCTTGCCATAAGCGACATATTCCTCCCTAGCCGGCATATCGATGCCATACACATTCGGATGAATGATTGGCGGGGATGATGAAGCGAACAGCACTCTTGATGCTCCGGCATCTCTCGCCATCTGGACGATTCTCCTAGATGTGTTCCCTCTGACTATGCTATCATCTACAATCAGAACTGTCTTTCCTTCAAACTCTTCATCGATTGTATTCAGTTTCTTCCTAACCGAGTCCTTTCTTATCTTCTGCCCCGGCATTATGAAAGTCCTCCCTATGTAACGATTCTTCACAAAACCCTCCCGATAGGGGATGCCCAATGCGCTAGAAAGCCCTAGAGCAGCGATTCTCCCACTATCTGGGACTGGGATC
>Ga0207987_1000225_pt1 | contig 16896 bp, 11 predicted proteins | sample ETNtaG_19_FD_185768 | JGI IMG/M metagenome (GOLD analysis project Ga0207987, IMG submission 185768) | Marine microbial and viral communities from oxygen minimum zone, Eastern Pacific Ocean - ETNP201302PF86A (SPAdes) (version 2) | ecosystem: Environmental > Aquatic > Marine > Oceanic ...
ATACCCCCACCAGCTCTCCGGTGGGATGCGCCAGCGGGCGCTGATCGCCATGGCGCTCGCCACCGAGCCCGACCTCCTGATAGCCGATGAGCCGACCACAGCCCTTGACGTAACCATCCAGGCCCAGATCCTCGAGCTGCTCAAGGAACTGCAGGCCGACAGCGGCCTCTCGGTGCTCTTCATCACCCACGACCTCGGAGTCGTCGCCGAGATCGCCGACGAGGTGGTGGTGATGTACGCCTCGCGGGTCGTCGAGAAGGCCCCGGCGCGCGAGCTCTTTGCCAACCCGCTCCACCCCTACACCCGGGGGCTCTTCGGCTCGCTGCCGAGCCTTGGCGGAAACGCCGATGGACGCCTGAAGACCATCGAAGGCTCCGTACCCGACCCACTCGCCTTCCCCACCGGCTGCAAGTTCTGGCCGCGCTGCGAGCTGGCCGTCGATGGGTGCCGTGAGACCGAGCCGGAGCTCAGAACCCTGGCAGCCGACCACCCCGTGGCCTGCGATGTCATCGAGGGAGGCGCCGATGACTGAGCTCATCAGGGTCGAGAACCTGAAGAAGCACTTCCCCATACGCAAGGGCATCCTGCGCAAGGTCAAGGCCCACGTGAAGGCCGTTGACGGTGTGAGCCTCTCCATCCACGAGAAAGAGACCATCGGCCTCGTTGGCGAGAGCGGTTGTGGCAAGACGACCGTAGGACGCACGATCCTCAAGCTGCTCGAGCCCACCGAGGGGTCGATCGAGTACCGGGAAGAAGAGATTACCCATCTCAACAAGCACCAGCTGCGCCCGCTGCGCAAGAAACTTCAGATCATCTTTCAGGACCCCTACGCATCCCTGAACCCGCGTATGACTGTCGGCAAGATCATCCGCGAGGGGCTCGATATCCATAAAATCGGAAAAAAAAGCCAACGCGACGCCATGGTGGCCGAGGTGCTCGAGCGCGTCGGCCTGCCGCGCAATATCCTCGACCGCTACCCGCATGAGTTCTCCGGCGGACAGCGTCAGCGCGTCGGCATCGCGCGGGCTCTCGTTCTCAATCCGGAGTTCATCGTCTGCGACGAGGCGATCTCCGCTCTCGACGTGTCGATCCAGGCCCAGATCATCAACCTGCTGGCCGACCTGAAGGAAGAATACGGCATCGCCTATCTCTTCATCGCCCACGACCTGTCGGTGGTCGAGCACATCAGCGACCGGGTGGCGGTCATGTACCTCGGTAAGATCGTCGAGCTGGCGGAGACAAAGGAGCTCTTTTCCAATCCGCTCCACCCCTATACCAGGGCGCTCCTCTCCTCGGTCCCCCAGCCGGACCCCACCCTCAAGCGCGAGCGAATTGTCCTGCAGGGCGACGTGCCCTCGCCCATCGCGCCCCCCAGCGGCTGCAGCTTCCACCCGCGCTGCCCCCTCGCCGTCGAAGGGCTCTGTGACACAAAGGAGCCGAACGTCGTCGAATCAAACGGTCACCAGTTCGCCTGCCACGTGGTCGAAGAGGAGCTCAATGCTTCTCCACAAGCTCCCGCCTAGGCCTCCCGACCCCTGGAGACTCCACAAAAGGATCAAGCCGTTGCTCGCACCTTCCGCCTGGCGGCCTTAAAATGGGGGACTCGCTTCTGAAACCAAACGAACCATCCCCATGGAGTTACCATGAGCACCTTTCTGCGCGGAAAATACGCCTTCCTGTTGGCCCTCGTCGTTGCGGCCATCTCCGTCGGCAGCCTCGCCGCTGACGACAAGCCAGCTATCGCAAAGCACCTCCTCAAGGTCAGCATCAAGGGTTCTGTTCCGGAACAGGGCGGCTCGATGTCTCTCTTCGGCCCCCCGGCCGGCGCCTCGCTCAGGGAGCTCTGCGACTCGATCCGGAAGGCCGCGAAGGATGAGAAGGTCGGCGCGCTGATGCTCGACATCGGCAACGCCGCCGTTGGCTCCGCCCAGGGACAGGCCCTGCGCCGCGCGCTGATCGGCTTTCGCAAGAGCGGAAAGAAGTCCTACTGCCACCTGGCCACCGGCGGCACAGGGAGCTACCTGCTCGCCTCGGCCTGCTCCGAGGTCTCGCTCCATCCGGCCGGCGGCCTCGAGCTGACCGGTCCCGGCGCCCAGTTCCTGCACTTCCACGGGTTGCTCAAGAAGGTCGGGGTCACCTTCCAGGAGCTGCGCATGGGGCGCTACAAGAGCGCCCTCGAATCCTATACCCGCGACGAGCCCAGCGAGCCCGTGCTCGAGGAGATGCACGCGATCCTCGATGACCTCTACGAAGACCAGGTCTCGGCGCTGGCGGAAAACCGCGGCATGAAACCCCTCGTCGTCCGAGGGCATATCGATCAGCGCATGTTCTCACCCGCCGATGCGAAGAAAGCCGGCCTCGTGGACCACGTCGAATTCGAAGACGAGTTCCTCGCCCGCGTTCGCGGCGAGGGAGACAAGGCCATGAAGGTTGTCGACTCAACAACGAAAAAAGAGGTCAAGCTCGAGGGCCTCACGGGTCTCATGACCCTCTTCAACGAGCTCTTCGGCTCGCCGAAGAAGAAGGCCGGCAGCGGGAAGGAAAAGATCGCCCTCATCTACGCCCTCGGAGCCATCAGCACCGGGGCCGAGGGGCAGAGCCTCTTGAGTTTCGGCGGCATGACCTCCGAAACCATGGTCAAGGCGATCCGCAAGGCCCGCGCGGACAAGACGGTGAAGGCTGTTGTCCTGCGCGTCGACTCTCCCGGCGGCTCGGCGCTCGCCAGCGATTTCATCTGGCGCGAGATCGTGCTGACCAGGAAGATCAAACCCGTCGTCGTCTCGATGGGAAACGTGGCGGCATCCGGCGGCTACTACATCGCCTGCCCGGCGAACTGGATCGTCGCTGAGAGCGGCACCATCACCGGCTCGATCGGGGTCATCGGCGCCATCACCTCGATGAAGGGGCTCTATGACCAGGCCGGCCTCAAGGTAACGACCATCACGCGCGGCAAGCGAGGTGACCTGATCGATGGCTACGGCAAGATCAGCCTCGAGGGACGCCGGCTCATCATGAAGGAGATGCAGCGCATCTACGATGACTTCCTCACCCACGTGGCGAAGGGACGCAAGCTGCCGAAGAAGGCGGTCGCCTCGATCGCCGAGGGCCGGGTCTGGACCGGCAAGCAGGCCCACAAGCTGGGCCTCGTCGATGAACTCGGCGGCCTCGACAAGGCGCTCGCCAAGGCGCGGGAGCTGAGCAAGACGCCCGAGACGGCGGAGCTCATGATCCTGCCGGAGTCATCCGGGGGCCTGTTCAGCTTCCTGCCCGGGGTGCGCTCAGCCGGCCTCCTGGAGCAGGCGCTGCTGAAGCTTCCGGCCGAAGCCCGGCAGGTGCTCAGGAGCGTCAGCTGGGTCGGCTCAGCGCTCGGCCGCGAACGGGTGCTGGCCGTCATGCCCTGGAGCTTCCGGATCAGGTGGGCTGACTGAACAACGGGCCAGGCGTTCAACAAACCGGGCGCTCAAAGCCAAGGCCGCGGACGGCCTAGCCCACGGGTTCCTCGCTCTTGCTCTCGCCTGAGACCCTCTCCTTGGGCTCTTCCTCTTCGATGTCATAATCGAGATCCTTCCCAGGCGCTTTGCCGCCAGGACCTTTCAGGAAGTGCTCCATCCAGCGCAACAGACGCAGGTTGTAGTCGTAGCGGCCGGCTGACTTGCGGTTGCCGTGTCCCTCGCCCGGGTAGAACACAAGGCGGACCGGCACCTTTCCAAGCGTCTTGAGATGACGGAAGAGCTCCATCGACTGCCCCGGGTGGACACGAGGATCATCCTTGCCGTGCAGGATCAGTGTCGGCGTCTTGCCCTTCTTGATGTGATAGATCGGGCTGCGCTCGAGAAAGTACTTCCAGTCATCCCACAGCCACTTGCGGTGATGGACCATGTACATCTCGTAGGGAATGTCGGTGGTGCCGACCTTGGAGATGTTGTCGCTGATACCGACGAACATGACGCTGGCGGCGAAGCGGTGAGAGTAATAGGTCGCGCCCCAGGCCGAGGCGTAGCCGCCGTAGGAACCGCCGGTGATACCCACCTTCGCCTTGTCCACCAGGCCGATCTCGATGAGATGGTCGACCGCGTCAACGAAATCGTCAAATTCCTTGCCGGCGGCGTCCGCCTGGCTGAGCTTCGAGAACTTAACGCCGCGGCCGGTCGAGCCCCGGTAGTTCGGATAGAAGACCGCGAAGCCCCGCGCGGCGCCGACCTGCCCGGCGTAGGAATAGCGTGACAGCCATCCATTCTGCATGTGGGCCTCGGGGCCGCCGTGAACCGTAAGGATCAGCGGGTAGCGCTGGCCCTTCTTTTCATCGAGCGGACGAATGAGAATGCCCTCGAGCTCCAGGCCATCGCGGGCCTTGTGTCGAACGATCTCCTGCTTCGCGAAGCGCATCTCCTTGAGCCAGGGATTGCTGTCGGTCTTACGATCGGGCTGGCCCTTGCCCACTGTCCACTGGAAGGCCTCGCCGGGATGGGTCGCGCTATTACCGATCGTGACAATTGAATGGCCCGCGGGAGAGGAAGCGATCGACAGGCCCTTCCAGATCTCAGCGCCGGGCTTCAGCAGCGTCTTCCGATTCTTTCCATCGCGGCCGACCTCGGAGACCTCGGTCACGGTGCCGACATCCCCGACGTAGATGATCTTTGAATTGTCGAGCCAACCGATGGCCGAAACCTCACCGAGATAGTTCGGCAGGACGTCAACGGGCTTGCCGCCCCTGGCGGGGACCACCCAGATCCTGCCCGCGCTCGGGTCATTGGGGTCCTCGGCCGTGATGAAGGCGATGTGCTTGCCGTCGGGACTCCAGGCTGTGTCCCCGAGCTTGCCGGGATTGGCGATCTCCGCCTCGACCTTGCCGCTTTCGACAGAGATCACGCGCAGCCTGCGGTTCATATAGTAGTCATCGACCAGGGAGGTCGGTGCCAGCGCCACCAGCAATCGCGAGCCATCCGGACTCCAGCTCAGCGAGGAGGCGGAACCGGGCAGGTCCAGTGCCTTCGGCTCGCCGGATCCATCGGCGTTGACGTCAACCAGCCAGACCCGGGACGGCTTCCACTCCTCCTCGTAGATGATGGGAGCGAACCCCTTGTCTTTGAACTTCTTCTTTTCCTTGTCTTCCTCGAGCTCGCTGGAAGAGAGAAAGGCTACCCGCTTACCATCCGGACTCCAGGCGTAGGACGAAACCGAGAGTTTGCTGTCGAAGGCCTTGCGCGATTCGCCGCCATTAACGGGGATCAGGTAGAGAGCGCGCGCCTTGTCTCCATCTTTCTTGTTCAGGAAGGAAATCGATTCCCCATCCGGGGTCCAGCGAATTGTGCTGATGCTGACCTTGCCGGTGATGAAGGGGATATGGCTGCCGTCCTTCAGCACATGAAGCTCGACCCAGGACGAGCCGCTGTCCTCCTTCATCAGCTCCCTGGGAACCGCCAGGAGATAGGCCATGCTCTTTCCATCCGGGGAGACCTTGGCCGAAACAACCGAGCGCAACTTCGCCAGGTGCTTCGGAGCCCAGGTCTCCTCCGCGGCCAGGGGGGCGCTGATGAAAAACAACGCGAGCGCCGCGACCAGGGCCGGGCGGAAACAAAAGCTTCTCGAACAATTCAATCCAACTCTCGAGTTCATCTCATGATTCTCCAATAGCATTTCAATTCTCAGCAGGGCCCCTGCCGCAGGAGTCCGCATTTTTTCATCGTTTGAGAGGCCCCTATATCTATAGAGCGCCTCAGACCATCACGTTTTGAACAACGAAGACATAGCCTACCACAGCGGGCCGGAAGGCTGTGAGTGATCGTTTTTATTAGAACCCTCGCCGCCCCCGGGGGTATCTCCTCTTTGCTGGAAAGGAGTTTTTCCGTATCCTCTCCCTGCCCAAAGTTAATTTTTTCCCAGGCCAGTGGAGATCCAACCCAATGCAAGATCGGGCGCAGGTTCTGATCATCGGCGGCGGCATCGTCGGCTGCAGCGCGGCCTATCACCTGGCAAAGTCAGGCTGCCGGGAGGTGCTCCTGGTCGAGAAGGGAGAACTTACCAGCGGCTCCACCTGGCACGCCGCCGGGCTGGTCGGCCAGCTGCGCTCCTCGCGCAACGTCACCCGGATGCTCAAGCACTCCGTAGAGCTCTACGAGAGCCTCGAGGCCGAAACAGGACAGGCCACCGGCTGGAAACAGGTTGGCGGACTGCGGCTGGCCTGCAGCGAGGAGCGCATGCAGGAGCTCCGAAAGGGCGCAACTACGGCGAGGAGCTTCGGCCTCGAGATGCACATGCTGAGCCCGCAGGAGGCTCTCGATCTCTTCCCGATCATGAGCCCCAAAGACATCGTCGGCGGCGCCTTCCTGCCCACCGATGGCTATGCCGACCCCAGCAGCGTAACGAGGGCGCTGGCCAAAGGCGCCCGCGATGGAGGCGTCACCATTGAACGCGGCGTCCGGGTCGAAGAGTTTCTGCTCAAGGACAGGCGCGTCACAGGTGTGCGAACCAACCAGGGCGACATCGAGGTCGAGACGGTACTGCTTGCCGCCGGGATGTGGTCCCGGCAGCTGGGCGCCCTGGCCGGAGTTAACGTCCCCCTGATCCCGGTAATGCACCAGTACATGGTTACCGACAAGATCCCTGGCATCCCGGCGGACCTGCCGACCATGCGCGACCCGGACAAGCTGGTCTATTACAAGGAAGAGGCCGGCGCCCTGGCCATGGGCGGCTACGAACATGACCCGATCCCCTGGGCCGTCAAAGGCATCCCCGGCGATTTCGGCCAGCAACTGCTGGAGCCTGATTTCGATCACTTCGAGTCCATCTCCACCCTGGCCATCGAACGCACCCCGCTGCTGGAGACCGCCGGAGTCCGGGAGCTGATCAACGGACCGGAGTCCTTTACCCCCGATGGAAACTTCATCATGGGCCGGGCCCCCGAGCTCGACAACTTCTTCGTCGGCGCCGGGTTCAATGCCCACGGCATCGCCGCCGGCGGCGGCGCGGGACGCATGCTGTCGGAGTGGATCCTCGATGGGAGGCCCAGCCTCGATCTCTGGAGTGTCGACATCCGGCGCTTTGGCGACCATCATCAGAAGCTCGACTTCGTCAGGGACCGCACCCTTGAGCTCTACGGTAAGCACTACTCCATCGCCTGGCCGGGAGATGAACACGAGTCGGGCAGAAAGCTCCGGGTCAGCCCGCTCCACTCCCGCCTCGAAGGACAGGGCGCGGTCTTCGGATCAAAGTTCGGCTGGGAGCGAGCCAACTGGTTCGCGCCGGAGGGGGCCGAGGCTATCGAGACGCCCACCTTCGGCAAGCCCGGCTGGTTCGAAGCCGTCGGAACGGAGCACCAGGCCATCCGCGAGGCCGTCGCTCTCATCGACCAGACCCCCTTCAGCAAGCTCGAAATCTCCGGGGCGGGAAGCTTCGAGTTCCTGCAGCGCCTGGCGGCGGCGAACATCGACAAGCCCCCCGGCAGGCTCACCTACACCCAGCTGTGCAACGAGCGCGGGGGGATCGAATGCGACCTGACCATCGCCCGGCTCGAAGACGAGCGCTTCTACATCGTCACCGGGACGGCCTTTGGAGGACACGACCTCTCCTGGATCCGGGAGAACCTCGACAGCGGCAGCCCTGTCAAGCTTGCGGACATCACCGACAGCCGTGCCGTCATCAACGTCTGCGGGCTACGCTCGCGGGAGCTGCTCGAGAGTGTCTGCGACGACGCCCTCGACAACGAGAGCTTTCCCTTCGGATCCTGCCTCACCCTCGAAATCGCCGGCGCCAGGGTTCTCGCCCTCAGGGTCACCTACGTCGGCGAGCTTGGCTGGGAGCTGCACATGCCCATGGAGGCGGCGCCCGAGATCTACGACCTGCTCATGGAGAACGGCAAGGGCCTGGGAATCCGGAACGCCGGCTACAGGGCGATCGAATCCTGCCGGCTTGAGAAAGGCTACCGCTACTGGAGCACCGACCTGACCGCCGACTACACCCCCTGGGAGGCGGGGCTCGGATTCTGTGTCGCCCTCGACAAGGGTGATTTCATTGGCCGCGAGGCCCTTGCGAAGGCGAAAGAACAGGGAATCACTCGAAAGCTCGCCTGCTTCACGCTCGAAGAATACAGGCCGCTGAACGGCGGCGAGACCATCTCCCGCGGAGGCGAGGTTCTCGGCGTGTTGACCAGCGGCGGCTATGGCTACACCATCGGCCAATCCATCGCCTACGGCTACATTCCCTCCGAGCTGACATCGGAAACCGACTTCGAGATCGAGGTGATGGGAGAGCCTGTCCAGGCGGTCCGCCGCGACGGAGCTCTCTACGATAAGAAGAGAGAAAGAATCCTGTCCTGACTCTCAGCTCGACGAGCCGGGAAGCCGCTCGGCGACCAGCTCGGCTATGTCTTTGACCTCGACAGGGCTGTCAACGGCGTCGCGGGCATCGGTCATCATCGTCATGCAGAAGGGACAACCGACGGCCACGGTCTCCGGATCGGTCTCCTGCAGCTGGCTCCAGCGCTCGGAGTTGATCCGCTCGCCGGTGTCTTCCTCCATCCACATGCGGCCTCCCCCGGCGCCGCAGCAGAACCCCTCCTTGCCGGATTGCTCCGGCTCCACCACATCGAGCCCGGTTGAACGCAACACCGAGCGCGGAGCCTCCACGACATCATTCTGGCGGGCCAGGTAGCAGGGGTCATGCAGGGTCCCGCGAACCGACGCCCCGCCCTCGAGCACCAGGCGGCCGGAAGCGATCAGCTCCTCGATAAACTCCGAATGGTGGACAACATCGTAATTGCCGCCGAGGTCAGGGTATTCGTTACGGATCGCGTTAAAGCAATGGGGGCAGGTCGTGAGAACTCGCTCAAAGGTAGCCTCCGACAGGCTCTCGATGTTGGCCCCGGCCAGCTCGTTGTAGGTGAACTCATCTCCCATCCTCCGGGCAGGATCGCCCGTGCAGCACTCCCCCTTTCCGAGAATGGCGAAACGAACACCAGCCGCCTGGAGGATCCTCACCATGGCCTCGGTAACCTTCCGGCTGCGCCTGTCGTAGCTTCCGGCGCAGCCGATCCAGAAGAGAAGCTCCGGAGAATCGACCTCGTCGATCGTCGGCACTCCCAGGCCCTCGGCCCAGTCGGCCCGGTCCTCCCGCGGCATCCCCCACGGATTGCCCGCCGCCGCGACCGATCTCAAGGCAGCCTGAGCGCTGCCGCGGATCTCTCCCTCAGCCACCAGGTGCCGGCGAAGGTCTACGATCGCTCCAAGCTGGTCGATGTAAACCGGACATTCCTCAACGCAGGCCCCGCAGCTCGTGCAGGCCCAGAGCACGTCCGGGCTGATCTCATCGCCATGCAGGCTCTCCCCCCCCTCGGAGCTACCCGCGATATCGAGCACGACCTTCATAGGCGAGAGAGGCTTGCCGGTGGCGGTTGCCGGACATACGGCCTGGCAGCGGGCGCACTCGGTACAGGCATCGAAGCTCATGAGCTGTCGACGGGTAAAATCCGACGCCGTAGCAGCGCCATAGCGGCCAGTCTCCTCAACCTCCTCCATCGAGACCCCGAGATACCTTCCGGCCTTGCGGTCTTCCCGCAGGGCGATATTCACCGGAGCGAAAAAGATATGCCTCAACTTGCAATACGGTATGAGCGCGATGAAGGCCATCGACAAGACCATGTGCCCGACCCAGAAACCCAGATGGAGGGTTGCCAGGATATTCACATCCAGACCCTGCAGTCCGGCCGCCAGCCACCAGCCTACAAAGCTCCAGCGCTCGAATGGATGGCTGTCCAGCCCGCCGCCCGCCGCCGCGATCCGAAGGCCCTCGGTGGCGAAACCGCTCAGCCCGATGACCAGGAACAGCCACAGCACCGCAAGGTCTACCGGACGGCTCAGCGGACGCAGCCGCCCCCCGGACTTCCTGCGGGAGAGCGCCAGCACCAGGCCAAGCAGGAAGAAGATGCCGAAGACCTCGAGCGCGAAAGAGACCGCGAGGTAGAAGGTCCCGGTGAAAAAGAGGTGCTCACGCCCCAGGAGCCAGCTCCCGTAGTCCTCCACGGCGACAATGCAGGTGCCGAGGAAGAGCACGATGAATCCCCAGAATACAAGCGCGTGACCCAATCCGGCCGCGCCGGAGCGCCAGATCCTCACCTGCAGAACCGCGTCCCGCCAGAGTCGACGCCAGGCCTTGCCGAGAGAAACCGGCTCTCCGGTCTCACGCCCCTTGCGCCAGGATCTCACACGGCGCGTAATGCCCAGAACGCAGAGCGCGGCGGCGACAAGAAAAAGCAGATACATGAGCGCGCGCGCCCAGGGCGGAACGTTCCAGAGAATTTCACGGGTAACCATTGCCGCGAAGATCGTGTCCAACTCAACCACCCCGGCTCTCGAGCGCCGCGGTCAGCTCCGGGACCGCATCAAAAAGATCAGCCACCAGACCCAGGTCGGCGACTTCGAAAATCGGCGCCTCCGGGTCCTTGTTGATCGCGATGATCGTCTTGGAGTTTCTCATTCCGGCGAGGTGCTGGATAGATCCCGACAGGCCGATCGCCACGTAAACCTCTGGAGCGACAATCTTCCCTGTTTGCCCGATCTGGAATTCGTTCGCCAGCCACCCGGCATCAACGACAGCCCGGGTCGCGCCAAGGGCCGCGCCGAGAACGTCTGCCAGCTTTTCGCACAGAGGAATGCCCTCATCGGGCCCCCGGGTCCCCCGGCCAACGGAAACGATGATGTCCGCCTCCTTGAGGTCAGGACGGTCCGAGCTGGCCGCCTCCATCCCGACGAAGGCCTTGCCCGGACTAGCCAGGCCGGCCGGGGCCTCGACAGCCTCTACCGTGGAGACCTCGCCCCCCCGGGCAGGCGGCGCGAACTCGCTGGAGCGACAGGTCACCAGCGCCTGCGGCGCCTCCAGCTCGACGGTCGCCAGCAGGTTGCCGACGAAGACCGCGCGCGTAAGAACCACCTTCTGCGAATCGACGCTCTCCACCTTCAATACATCGCTGGCCATCGGCGCGTCGACGAGGGCTGCAAGACGGGGGAAATACTCCTTGGTTGCCGAGCTGGTCGCCGCCGCCGCCAGACGGTATGGATGGCCGGAGAGAAAGGCTGCCGCCGCAGCGGCGAAAGCCTCGGCCGTGTAGACCTCCAGCTCGGATGAGTTCATGGTGAACACCGTACCCGCTCCGAGTCCAGCCGCCTCCGCGGACAGAGCCGCGGCGGAAGACCCCAGGAGCAGGATGTCGAAGGCGCCGCCCGATGCGACCGCCGCCTCCCGGCCAAAGCCCGCGGCCGCGAGGTCTGACTTGCTGAGCTCGCCGCTCGTCGCCTGGATAATAATAAGAGTCTCTGCCATGATCTTCCTGCCGACCCGGCCAGAAGCGTGCCGGGAATAACAATTACCTCAAATGAGCTTCTTCTCCTCGAGGGCCTGGACCAGCTCGTCAACCGAGCCGACCTTGGCCCCTGGAGGCTTGTCCTCCAGGGCCCGGAAGCCCGTCACCCGGCTTCGGACCGAGCCCAGATCGCCAAGCTCCTCGATCCCCAGGGTCGCGATGGGTTTTTTCTTGGCCTTCATAATGCCTGGAAGGGAGGCGTAGCGCGGCTCGTTCAGACGCAGGTCAGCCATGATCACCGCCGGAAGAGAGAGAGAGACCGTCTCCAGCCCGGCATCGACCTCGCAGACCACCGTCGCCCCGGAAGCGTCTTCTGAGAGCTTGATGTCGGAAGCCTGGCTGGCCTGGGGCCAACCCAGGAGGCCCGCCAGCATCGCCGGCACCTGCCCGCACTCATCATCGACCGCCAGTTTCCCTGAGAGAACCAGGTCCGGCTCCTCGCGCTCGACGACGGCGGCAAGCGCCCTGGCTATCTGGAGGCTGTCGAACTCGCCCTCATGGTGGACCCTCACCGCCCGATCGGCCCCCATCGCCATGGCGCTGACAAGTTGCTGTTCACATTCTTCCGCGCCAACGCTGACAACCACAACCTCGACCTCGCCGCGAGCCTCCTTGATGCGCAAAGCCTCCTCAACCGCGAGCTCATCAAAAGGGTTGACCTCAAACTGGACATTCTCCAGATCGAGAGCGGCACCCTCCGGCGAGATTCGGATGCGGGCATCCCTCTGCGGTGTTCGTTTCAAAGTTACCAGGAGTTTCACTTCAGGTTCTCGACTGCAACAGGCCTTCATCGCGCGCGGCAGGAGGCCGCCTTCGAAGACAAGTTACAACAAACAAGGGCGACTTCCCACAACCGCGAGGAGAAACTAACCGCTGAAAGAACCCGGAGAACCCGGCGTCTGCCCGGATGTCGGCGAACGACAGATGGCCGCTATGACCTTCCTGCCAAGTCTCAGCACGAAGACCACGAAGTGGTTCGATCCCTTTCCCCTGAGCCGCTTCCTCGCCTGCTCAGGATCCACCGCGCCGCCGCGGGTCTTGACGTCGACGACACCAGCATCTCTCTCCGCCAGCCAGGCGGCTGTCCTGCGAGGACGCCAGGGCATCGACTCGAGCACCTCGTAGCTGGTAAACCAGGGAGCGGGCGCCTCGGCCTCTGAGGTGAAAAGGCCAAGCCCGGGAGCCATCTCTTCAAGAGCGTGCTCCCGGCACAGGCTGCCGACCAGGCCGGAGCGCTCCAGTGAAAGCGCGGGCACGGCGATCCATCGATCAAGCCTGCCTCCTGAATCTACAGGCGGCCGCCCAGGCAGGCCGCTGACCTGCCCTCCCCCTGGAAGCAGGGTGGCTGTGTGCTGGCCGTCATTCTCAGCGAGCGCTCCGCTCCAGAGGACAGCCTGCACCAGGCGACCGGACTCCTGGATAAACTCGACCTCCATTCGTTCAAGCGCCGGGAGCTCCCCGACATCGACCCCCGGACCAAGCTTTACCGCCGAATCGGGATTTCTCTCCAACAGGGTCCGGATAAAATCAGGCCCGGGCTTGTAGTCCCGGTAGGCCCAGGCTCGACGACCTCGACCGCGCCCCTCCAGGTCACCCTCTCTTCGCGAGGGATCGAGATGGATCGCCTCTCCCTCGAGCTCGAGGGTCTCAACATCCTCACATCGGCAATCGGCTGCGTGCTTCGCTTCGCTCAGATTCTCTCCGCACATCCAGGCCCTGAGCGGACTGACGTCACAGGCCCAGATGGAAGCCACAGATGCCAGCGCCATCCCATCCCCGCCGATGCCGCAACAGAGATCATGGATCCGGGGTGGAGCCAGGCGCTTGAATCGCTCCGCCTTATGGCTCGCCGTAAGCGACCCGGTCGCCTGCTCTACCCCGGCAATGTCGGCAACGAGACTCTCCTGGAGAGGGAACTTAACGGCCGCGCGCCGCCGGGCCTCGACCAGCTCCAGCGCGGCCGACACCAGCTCACCGCCCCAGGACTCGCGAAGAGCCTGCAGCCAGGAGATCCTGTGGAGGTCACCGGTCTCCAGCTCCGCGAGCAGCTCGCCCGAGGAAGGCTGGAGAAGCCGCTTCCATAGCTCGATGCGTGTTTCTGGTTCATTCATGGCGGGATCTCCGGGAAGAGTTTGCGGGCGACGAGGAGTACATTTCAACAGCAAAAAAAAGGATCATCCGGAGTGCCCGCCGGCTGTGGTCTGCTATGATGATGCCGGGAGGCTGCAGATCTCCGCAGCGTCCCGGCACCCGGAAGGTTCCGCCATGAAAAGAAACCATCTGCGAAAAATAAGCTGCTGCGCCCTCGCAGGGACGCTGCTCCTGGGCCTGGCAACGCCCCTTGAGGCGCAATCACAGGCCGTGAAGACGCAAGACCGCAGGGCCATCCGGGCGGAGATCACCCCTGAGCTTCGTCTCGCCGTCAGGCGCGGGCTCCTGCAGCTGATTCGCCAGCAGAGAACCTCTAAATCCTTCGCCTCCGAGGACTACCCCGTGGCAATCAACGCCCTGATGGGAATGGCCTTGCTGGCCGGAGGGTATACGGACAAGACCGGCCCTGCGGCATACGTAGCCGCCCTGAAACTCAACACCTCCACCCTGCTCCGATACCAGAAAAAGAACGGCTATATCGATGACGGCGACAGCAAGATGTACGGACACGGCTTCGCCACGCTCTACCTTGCGCAGCTCTACGGAATGAGCGCCAGCCCCGACGGCGCGATCCGCAAAGCCCTTGAACGCGCGATCAAGCTCATCGAGCGCGCCCAGGGAAAGGAGGGAGGCTGGGATTACCTGCCAGCTGGAACCGGAGCGCTGACAAATAAGAGCGCCAATGGCGACTCCTCTATTACCGTCTGCCAGACGATGGCTCTCAGGGCCGCTCGCAACCTTGGCATCGCCGTCGATGGCGGGGTTATTGAAAATGCCCGGAGATACATCCAGAGAGCGCAGCTCAAAGACGGCGGCTTCGCCTACAGGATCGGCCGGAGCTCTGTCGGGGGGAGCAGCGAGTTCCCGCGATCAGCTGCCGGGGTCTGCATACTCTACAGCCTCGGCGACTACTCAAGCGTCAAGATCCGCCAGGGCATTGTCTACCTCGAAAAGAACTACCAGGACCTCAACCACTTCCCTCACTACGCCCACTACTATTGCGCCCAGGCCCTGTTCCAGGTTGGAGGACGCTCCTGGAAAGATTACTTTAGCTGGGTCCATCGACGGCTGATCAAGTACCAGCTGGCCGACGGCTCCTGGAAGGCGGGCCTGATGGAGCGCAGCGCGGGTGTGCGTACGGCGATGGCCCTCATTGTCCTGCAGCTCCCCTACCGGTTCCTGCCGATTCACGAACGCTGAGAACCGGCCGCGGGCGGGCGAAAGCTCCGAAGGCGAACACAACGAAGGGCTCTTCAAGATGTTACAATGTCGGGCCTGTCGGCCCGGCTCGTAGCCGGGCGAAGAAGACCTGTACGACCGCCGCGCAACCGCCTGGCCTGGCAACCGGAGGAATTTCATGTACCAAAAACCGGGCTCAACGGCATGGGCTCTCTGCCTGCTGCTTGGGCTGCTGCTCCCGTTGGCCCCCGCCGCCAGAGCGCAGGAGCCGCCCAACATCATCTTCATCATGGCCGACGACCTGGGCTACGGCGATCTTGGCTGTTACGGACAGCAGGAGATCAAGACCCCCAGGATCGACCGGCTGGCCGCGGAGGGGATGCGGTTCACCGACTTCTACGCCGGATCGACGGTCTGCGCCCCATCGCGCTGCGTGCTGATGACCGGCTACCATACCGGGCATGCCCTCGTCCGCGGCAATGCCCGGCTGCCGCTGCGCCCCGAGGACATCACCGTGGCGGAGGTGCTCAAGAAGAAGAGCTACTCTACCGGCATCATCGGCAAGTGGGGTCTCGGAGAGCCCGGCTCCACCGGCGTCCCCAACCGCCAGGGTTTTGACTACTGGTTCGGCTATCTCAACCAGCGCCATGCCCACAACTACTACCCGGAGTTTCTCTTCAGAAACGAAGAGAAGGTCAAGCTCCGGGGCAACGTGGTAAGGGCGGCCGGAAAGGAGGGCTCCGGGGTCGCGACCAGGAAGGTGACCTACTCCCATGACCTCATGGCGGAGGAGGCTCTCTCTTTTATCGACCGCAACAAGGACCGCCGATTCTTCCTCTACCTCCCCTTCACCATCCCGCACGCCAACAACGAAGCGCGCAATAAGGGAATGGAGGTTCCCAGCCTGGGAATCTACACCAGCAAAGACTGGCCCGAACCCCAGAAAGCCCACGCGGCGATGATCTCCCTTCTCGACCGGGATGTCGGCCGAATCCTCGACCGCCTCGAAAAACACGGCCTCTCCGAAAACACCGTCTTCATGTTCACCTCCGACAACGGCCCCCATAGCGAAGGCGGCGGCAAGTCCGCCTTCTTCAAGTCCTCCGGCAAGCTCCGGGGCCAGAAGCGCGATCTCTACGACGGCGGCATCCGGGTTCCGCTGATTGTCAGGTGGCCCGGCAAGGTCAAGGAGGGATCGACGTCTGGCTACATCGGCTGCTTCCAGGATTTCCTGCCGACAGCAGCCGAGCTGGCCGGAGCCGAGGCCCCCGCCAGCACTGACGGCATCTCCTTTGTCCCGGCCCTGCTCGGCAAAGAACAAAAGCGTCACCCCTATCTCTATTGGGAGTTCTACGAGCGCGGCTACTCCCAGGCCGTGCGCATGGGTAAGTACAAGGGAGTGCGGCGCAACACCGATCGGCCCGTGGAGCTCTACGACGTCACCACCGACATCGGTGAGCGAGACGACCTTTCCGCCGCGAATCCGGCGATCGTCAAGAAGATCCTGGCGGCCTTCAAGGAGGCCCACACACCCTCACCACATTGGAAGCCCCGGGTTCCGAGAAAAAAGGCGCCCAGGAGCAAGCCCGCAAAACAGTAACAGGAGCACAGCGCGTGGAAAAAGGAATAGCCCGGTACCTCTTCGAGCTCGGACAGCTGAAACGGGTCAAACGTTCCGGTTGGTGGGTCGCAGGGGTTGATCAACCCGAGAGCGTCGCTGACCACAGTTTCCGGTGCGCGGCCATCGCCTATGTGCTGGCGGAACTCGAGGGGGCAAATCCCGAGCGGGCCGCAACCATCGCGCTCTTCCACGATACGGGCGAAACCCGGGTCAATGACCAGCATCGAGTAGGCAAATCCTATGTTGAATGGTCCGGAGCGGAAGAAAAGGTGGTCGAGGACCAGCTCGGGCGTCTACCGGCCGGCCTCAGGAAAAAGCTCCGGGAGCTCTACTCTGAGAGCGTCGCGAAGGACTCCCTCGAGGCCAGGATAGCCAAAGATGCGGATCGCCTCGAATGCCTCATCCAGGCGCGTGAATACGAGGACCGCGGCCATCACGCCACCCGGGAATGGATCGAGAACGCCTTGGGCGACATCGAGACCGAGTCGGCTAAAAAAATCGCCGCGGAATGCTCCTCCGCCAATCCGGTTGACTGGCATCTCCCGGACTGAGCTGGAGATCAACTTCTACCGGACGCAGGCCTGCGGACAAC
>Ga0207987_1000227_pt1 | contig 16883 bp, 16 predicted proteins | sample ETNtaG_19_FD_185768 | JGI IMG/M metagenome (GOLD analysis project Ga0207987, IMG submission 185768) | Marine microbial and viral communities from oxygen minimum zone, Eastern Pacific Ocean - ETNP201302PF86A (SPAdes) (version 2) | ecosystem: Environmental > Aquatic > Marine > Oceanic ...
AGATGGTTATATCATAATCCAGAAGAACCAAAAAGACGAGAAACCGAAGCAACTGGACCAGCAGTTGGTCACTTTAAAGCAGATGATTATAGAAATAATAGAAGATGGAAAAATCATGCCGGAATTTACCCAGATGCGACTGAATTTTATGGTGAACCAAGAGTTGTTTGGGCACATAATGATGGTAAAAAATTCAGAGTTATTAGATTTGGTAGAAGTGATGGTGTTAGATTTGATACTAAGCTTGCAGGTTGGGGTAATGGAAGAAGAGGTCCATTTACTCTTGCTGTTGTTGCTAGAAATCTTAGAGGTAATGGTCGTCTTATTGATGGTACTACCAATAACTGTCTTCACGGATGGTGGGGAGGAAGAGTTGGTGTTGTCCATCATGGACACTGGGCTACTCATGATAACATGGGATGGCAAAAGAACACACAAAGTTATAACTTCCATTGTGTTATGGCAAATAGTGATGGTTTAGTTTATGTTGATGGTGAATTTAGAAGCAAATGGCAAAGAAAATCTTATGCTCCAAAACAATGGACTGTTAATTGCGGACAATACGCAAAAGGGGAATGGACTACTAGTGAAGTTGCTGAAATGATTTTCTGGAATAATGCGATGACACATAAAGATATGCAAAAAGAATGTAGAAGATTAACTCAAAAATATAAAATCAGATATTGGGCAAGATATGCTTGGGTTCATACTCCAGGTGACTATCTTCATATGAGAAAAGTAAAAGTATTTGGTTCTGATGGAACTAAAAGAGAACGATTAGTTTCTGAAAATAAACCATGTACTGGTTCAAGAAATGGATGGGGAGGAAATCATAATAGAGTCGTTCAAAGAAATTGGCCAGGTGATTATGCTAACCATACTCATAAAAGTGGTTGGTGGCAAGTTGATTTGAAAAAGGAATTCTGTATTGATAGAGTTGAAATTTGGAATAGAAGACACGATGGTGAACATGGACATTGGCAAACAGTTGGTAGTTGTTGTAGAGGAAGATTTGGTAATGCTTATATTAGACTTAAAGATCAAAGAGGAAGAATTGTTTGGGAAAGAAGAGCTGGTCCAGATTACTGGCATGTTTGGACTCCCGGTAGAGAAACTCGTCTTGCTTGGGATATTATGGGTATGTTCCAAGATGGTAGAAAACTTCGTATTAAATCTTGCTGGGGTAATTATGTCCGTATGCATACAAGTCATGGACATCATGGAAGATGGAGAAGAAATCATGGACATGATGGTGGAAGAATTAATACCAAATATCATCTTGTTGATCGTGGTGGTGCTGGACATTGGGAAATCTTCCAAGTTAAGAGATTACCACAATACGGACATCACTGTATCGCATTATATGGTGTTCATGGAAGATTCCTTAGAGCAAGAAATGATAAAAAGACAATCGATCAATCAGGACATAGAGGACACTGGACTAAATTCCCTAATGGATGGGTTTGGGAAAGATTTTTCGTTCATCATGTTCGTGGTCAATATTTCGGTCTCAAAACAGTTTGGGGAACTTGGTTGTCCGCTCATAGAAACGGTCATATGGTTCAATCTCCAACAAGACATATGATTGACTTAAAACAATGGAGATGGGAAAGATTTTCAGCACAATGGTTACATTCAAATCATGTTCATCATCGGGAAACAGGTAGAAATGCTTTTAGAGGTAAAAGACCTGTAATTCTCTATGAACATCCTAATTATAAAGGAAGATCACAAGGTTGGACTATTGGTCATCACCGTTCAGTCCATTGGATGAATGATAAAGAAAGTTCAATTAGAGTTATGCCAGGATATCATTGCTGGATTTATGAACATGGAAATTACAGAGGAAGAAAAGCAAGAATTAGTGGAAATACTAATTATCATCAACTTAAAAAACTTGGTTTTAATGATAAGATTTCATCTCTTAGAGTTTATAGAAATGATGGACTTTCGTAAATGTTTAGTAAAATTTAATTTTTGAAGTAACAATAAATTCTTTATCTATTATATAGTAGTATCAATGATAACACCATATAATGATTATACACATACAAACCGAATTGATTTAAATACAGAGAAAGGAAAACTTGCTAAAAGAATTTTAAGAAAACATACATCACATCCAGATAATATTCGTAAAATGTTAAAAAATGGAAATACAGGAAAAGTACGAACATATTTATCTAAAGCAGTTGAAGGTAATGTAAAAAAAATCATTATTTTAATAAATGAATTAAAACAAGAGGCAAAAGAAAGAGATGATATGTTACAGAAAATCAGTAGTACAGCTGATTTTAGTCAAGTTCATATAAACACAACATCTAATTCAGTTACAGATAATATTTGGAATGAAGTAATGGAAACTTTACATAAGACAGAAAAAGATCATAAACAAACATTATTAATTTTAGCAGATGAAATTTATAAAATAGGTGGGATAAAAAATAAAGTTCAAAGAAGTAATGCCATTATTGCGAATTTAGATAAAGAAGTTCGTCCAAAAACAATGGCGGAATTAATAAAAAAAAGAAATTTAAAAGTAAAATTACAAGATTTGCAAACTAGAGCAAAGGATATACAAAAATTAAACGAAGCAGTCCAACAAAATGATGAAATACTTGAAAAATTATATGAAATGTTAAAACCTCTAGCAAAAAAGCATAATATTCAAATTAATACAGAAGATAAAGAAAAATTTTCTAATAATTATAAAAGCATTTTTAAAAATGAAAAAAAAAATTAAAAAGTAATTAAGTAAGATCAAATATAACCTATTATGAATATTAATAATAAAATGTTAAAAACTATTTGTGAAAAAGTGTATAACGCTGTAAAAGATGATAATGGAAGGGTACATAAAGCACAATTTATAGAATTATTAGAAGAAAAAGGTATTTTACGAGATGATCCTCGTATTTCAGAATTCATTAATACTATTCAAAAGTTTCATGGAACTGTAGAAAAAAAAAATTTCGTGAATTGTATCGCAAAGAATATCTCCATTATTGAAAAGGCCTTCAGTAATGAATTTATTATCCATAATTTTGAAGAATTTACTGAAGATATTAGAGAAATTTATAATAAATGTTTAGATGAAAAAGGTGGTAATATAGCCACTTATATTCCTCAATTAGCAAAACAAGATCCAGAACATTTTGGAGTATCAGTTTGTACAATTGATGGACAACGATCACATTTTGGTAATACAGATGTTAATTTTTGTATTCAATCTTGTTCAAAACCGATTACCTACAGTTTAGCGTTAGAAGAACATGGAAAAGATAAAGTTCACAATCATGTTGGTCGAGAACCAAGTGGTTCTTCTTTTAATGCTTTAAAATTAAATGATAAAGGTCGTCCACATAATCCATTAATTAATTCAGGAGCAATTATGACTTGTTCTTTGATTAAACCAGAAGAAGAGGCTGCTGATCGTTTTGATTATGTTTTAAATATGTGGAAAAAATTAGCAGGAAATAAATCAATGGGATATAATAATTCTGTATATCTATCTGAAAGAATGACTGCTGATCGTAATTTTGCTCTTGCTTATTTTATGAACGAAAATAAGGCATTTCCAGATAAAACTAATATTGTCGAAGTATTAGAATTTTATTTTCAATGTTGTTCTTTAACTTTAGACACAAATATGATGTCAATTGTTGCTGCCACTCTTGCTAATGGAGGTGTTTGTCCAATTACAGGAGAACAAGTTTTAAAGGCAGAAACAGTAAAAAATGTATTATCAATGATGTATAGTTGTGGGATGTATGATTATAGTGGTGAATTTGCTTTTAAAATTGGTCTTCCAGCAAAATCGGGTGTTGCTGGTGGTATTTTTGTTGTTATTCCAAATGTAATGGGTGTTTGCTCATTTTCCCCTCGTCTAGATGATTTTGGAAATAGTCAAAGAGGTGTAAAGTTTTTTACTGAACTGACTAATAAATTTAATTTTCATCTTTTTGATAATATTGAAAATATTGATAATAATAAAAAAAATCCTAGAACAATTAAAGACCAAAATGAAGTTACAGTCGAAGAAATTATCAAATATTCAAGTTTAGGAGATCTAAGTGCTCTTAAAAGAGTAAATATTCATAATAATAGTGAGTTATGTAAAGGAGATTATGATAATAGAACACCTCTTCATTTAGCAGCATCTAATGGTCATTTAAATGTTGTTAAATATTTAATTGAAGAATGTGGTATTCATGATGTAAATCCAATTGATAGATGGGGTGGAACTCCTTATGATGATGCTTTACGTGAAAAACATAGTGAGGTCGCAGAATATTTAAAATCAATTGGTGGTGATAAGAAAAAATTAGAAAATAGTTTAGATTCAACTTTACCTTAAGTTTCAAATAATTTAGATATAGATTCACCAGTAATGATTCTTTTAATAACTTCTTTTATTAAATCAGAAATATCAAAAACTTCTAATTTACTTATTAATTTTTGATTTTTTTCTTGTGGAAGTGAATTACTTACAACCATTTTTGACATTTGAGAACAACCATTTATTCGTTTAGATGCTGGCCCTGATAATATTCCATGAGTAACTACACAAAGAACTTCCTTTGCCCCATTTTCTATTAACAATGAACAACATTTTGCTAGTGTTCCACCAGTATCACACATATCATCTAAAATAATAACAGTTTTTCCTTTTATTCTTTTTGGATCACCAACAATTATCATTGTATTAATTGTATTAGCAACTTCATAACTCCGATCTTTATGAATAAAAATTGTATTTAATTTCATACTTTTACCAAATTTTAAAGTTCTTTTGATTGCCCCAGCATCTGGTGCAGCTAATATATAATTATCTTGAATTTCCTGTAAATTATATTTTTTTAAAATATTTTCCTTAAAATATTTTACAACTAATGGCATTGAATATAAATTATCAACAGGGACATTAAAAAATCCTTGAATTTGTGGTGCGTGTAAATCCATTACAATAATTCTATCAATACCAGCATTTTCTAACATATTTGCAACTAATCTAGCAGTAATTGGTTCTCTTGGTCCTCCTTTTTTATCTTGTCTAGCATAAGGATAACAAGGCATCACTAAATTTATAGTTTTTGCCATTGATCTTTTACAAGCATCTATTGTAATTAATGTTTCCATTAAATAATCGTTTATACTATTATTTTCATCAGTATTATATGAACCAGTTTGAACTATAAAAATATCTTTATTTCGAATGCTTTCTAAAATTTCAATTCTTATCTCTGTATTACTAAATTTTTCTGTTATACATTTACATAATTGTACACCTAATTTCCCTGATATTTGTTTCGCCAATTCAGGATGTGATGTCCCAGAGATGATTTTAACATTATTCATACTTTATATAATTATAAAATGTTATGTATTACATAGTATTTTATTATTTAACTAAATTTGAATAATAATATTCTGTATTAATATATAAATGAATATAATTTTTAACCCTGACGCCAAGAATTAGAACACTCAACACAAGTAATAAAGTTTGTCATACCTTCATCAGCACTTCTAATTTGAACGGAAACATAAGTACATTTCTTCGATTTACATTTAGGACATTTAAATTGATCAGTTGTCGCTTGTAATGATAGGTCAACAACTTCTTTATCGAGTAATTCTTGTTTTTTAAGATATTCCCTCCATCTTTTAGGGTGTAAAGACACTGGTTTCATATTAACCAATTCATTTACAGAAATAGTACCAGATTTTACTTTATCTAATAGTTTTTTATTTTGAATATAATTACTATTAGTATTAAGGTTAGACATAATTGAATAAATTTTTGGTTTATAGATACGTAGAAAATTTATATTACTTAATTTAGGGTTCACACCTCTAAGAGATGCATTTTTTAAAGAATGTTTATAAATTTCATTCTCAATTTCATTACTTAATTTACTATCATTAACATATTTATTAATTAAATTAATACATTTTTCTCTAACGTCTTCATCAGTAATGACTTGAGTATTTTTAATGTTTTTTTTAGTGGCCATTTTTATTATTTATTCTTAATAATATTTATTCTATTTTAAAATTGAATTACTAATATTTTTTATAAAAACTTCAATGATTCAATTTAATTCTCAAGAAGAAATGGATGCTTTTCTGCGTAAAGTCGCAGAGCAGGAGCAACGTATTCGGGCTCAATATACACCTGAACAAATTGAAAAATTAAAAAAACAACAAGAGGATGCGTTAGATGCTATATTCTGGCATGATTTAAAGAAAAATTGTATGTATTTTGGTCTTTTTATTATAGGAGCAGAATTACTACGATGGATGCTTTCTCGTAATAATTCCAAAAAAAGTAAATAAATTATTAATACGATTTAAATATGTATGTTTATCTCTAACAAAATCCATAAGTTCATGTATTTTGTTTATATCATAATTATTCTCTAACCAATATTGAGCATCATGAAATAATTTAGTTGGACATGGATTAAAAATTATTTTTTCATGAAATAATTCATAAACAACTTTTGAATTTGTAAAACCCATTTTACCATAACTAATATTTTTAAAGATACGACAAGGTATATAACCTTCTATACATTGACTTTTTCTTTGAATTGCTGGTGCTATATAAGATTTTTGAATAAGTCTTATATTTTCTTTTATTGATACTTTTTTTAATCCTGTATAACCACCCATATGAATAAAATTTATCTTGTTTCTTAAACAAGCAATTCGAAATGGTTTCCATTCATCTACAACTGTACCTACTAAATATTCAACTTTTCCATCTGATTTTTCCAGATTATTTTTAATTTGATTAATTTGATGAGGTAATAAATCAGTTGCCCAAGGAAAATATAGAGTATATGTTTGTAAATCATAATATACATAATCTTCTAATTTTGTTTTATTTTCAACAAATTTTGTTTTATAAACTTGTATATTAATAACATTCCCTTTTTTTGCTAATGGTTCAAATTTTTTATCTTTCCAAGTTCCTGCATTACTCTTATAATATGCTTTACCAGGATCTACAAACGAGTTATGTAAGATATATTTACAATCGTATCTAATTGGGATATTTTTACAGACTTGATGTTCAGTTAAAAATAGCACATTTTCAAAATTAATATTACTTATATCATCATTATCATCTAACCATAGTACATTATATTTCAAATGTGTAAATGCTATATTAAATGCTTGATGTATATATGAATGTGTATGAGAATGTAATTTATGTCCCCAAATAATTATTTTATTAAAATTCATTATTTATATTAGAATAATTATTAATTTTTAATTCAGTTATATTAATTTTTAATTTAAGCTGGAGAAAGTGGCATATAAGAAGATGGACCACCAATCATGTAAAGAGCAAACCATCCGCAGAAAATACTGAAAACGATTGGAGGTGCTGCAATATTTGCGTTTGTCATTTTCATAACTTTCATAATAGCAGCATTAAGTAAGATTAAGATAATTGGTAAAGTACCAACTACGACTGGAACAATAATGCTTAATTTACCTTTAAGTTTATTTTTAATTTTTGGAACAGTTCCAATAACTGCTCCTGCTGCCGCAAAAACAATAAGATGTATAAAAATAGTAGCGAATGCTGCTCCAAGAGTTTTTGGGTAATCAGTAAGTGCTTTTGGGTGAAAAATAGTACTTTTGAAAAATTCAGCAATTAATGCAAGTTGAAGTCCTGTTTGGAAAAAGGATTTTATTTTTTCTACAACCATCATAGTGTTATTATAATATATATATATATTGAGATATAATTTTCGATAAACAATTAAACAAAAACTATATTTAAATTAAAAATTTATTCAGAATATGAGATAATAAAAATAGTTTTTTATAACTAATTGAATTAGAAATATCTAATGGTTCTATTTGGTCACAATAATTTTGTAATCTTATTAAGAATACATGAAAATGTGTATTATAATCTTTTAAATCTCTAAAATTAATAGTTGTTATTATTCTACGTACTAGAAAATATTTCACAATTTTTTCTTGAAGTTCTTCTAATGGTGTATATATATTCGAAACATATGACGACATATCATAAATAATATTAAAATGCCTCCAACACATTGAACAAAAATTGGAGGATTTATTACAGTCTTCATTTAGACAAATTCCATAAAATATTTTGCGATTATTTGATAAACAATCGATTGTCAAAGGTCTCGAATAGTTAATTATAATATTGATAATATCAGTTGGTATTATCATATAAATTATGACAATTTTTTTATTCCCATAAATAATTTATGTTTATGTTCTAGTAATCTCTTATAACATTTTGATACAGTAACATCACTTACAGATAATTTTTCTTTCAATTGCATTTTAGTTATTTTTAATCCAAACACAACAATTACTAGATAAAGAACACCAGCAGCGATTGATGGTGGGGTATTATCTTTAACTATACCTAATCTTTGTGCTCGGTCGGCAATTACTAAAGCAACTTTTTCTAAAGCAGATTGAATATTTAATTTACAACAATATCTAGTAACAAACTCTTTTGCCCCAGATACATTAACATTGATTTGTATATCTTTTTTCATTTCAATTTCTACAAATTTTTTCAAACCTTTTGTTACATCAGTTGGACTTATACTAAACATCTTCGCAATTTCTGAAGAAGAACGAGGTACTCCATTATTTTTACATGCAACAAATAGACAAGCTGCTTTAATTCCTTCTCTAACAGTACCTCTAGTTAAAATACCTTCAATTGATTCTTCTTTTGAACTTAACATTTTATAATACATCTTTGCTTCATCTTTTATCTTAGAAACTAAATCCGTATTTTGAGTTTTTATATTAATATCTTCAAAAACGTGCCAAAGACTTCGTTCATCTGAAGGCATCGCATTCCATGAATGAAGCCTTTGTAATGAACCATATTTATTTCCTCCAATATAAGTACCCATTGATGATTTTGGTAGTAATGGATTAATTGGTATTCCACATCTTGTTGGATCTAATCCTTTAGTATCATTTGATCCATACCATCTCCATTCCGCATTATTTTCTAATATATGTGATAAAACAAAACCACATTCTTTACATATAATATATCCATTACTATGATCGGAATATATACGTGTATGTTCAGAACAATTACTACATTTTTTAATATTTTCTTGACTATTAAAATCAGTTTGTAATTTCCCCTTTTTTAATGAGTTTTTATCGTGATAATCTTCTAATTTGTTAAAATATTCTTCTATTTTATCTTCATTCATATTAAATAAAAATATTGATTAATAATAAAATCTTAAATTCACTTTTAATATTTACTTTATATAATTGATAGAGATAATTTAGAGATATCATAATTATCAATGTTTATTGAATTTACCATCCTGAATTTAAATGATGACATTTCATTAAAATCTTTAAGAAATTTCGTAAATTCAAAAACAACATTTGATATTACATTACCGTAAATTTTTATTTCATAACTAATATATCTATCTCTATGACCAATTACTAAAATTTCAAAAGAAACATTTTTTTTTATAAATCTTGTTTTTCTAATTTTTCTAATATCATGATATTCTGTAATTGGTGGAAAAATCTCAGTTGGAATTTTATTTGTTCGATAAAGAGAAACGCGAATATCCATTTCATCTATACTTTCATTTTTTATAGTATTATAACTAAAAATTTTATCTTTTTTACACCAATGATCACCATGTTCATTTATAATTAATTGTAAATCATTATAATAATAATGTTTACAGTTATTTTGAATAATTTTATCCCATTTTAATGAATGAAAATGACCTAACATTTTAACATAATTTTCCTCACCAATATCCAATTTTACACAATTTTTATCAATAATTTCACATATCTGAAAACAATAATTATTAAATTTATCATAATTGTTTTTAGAATTTGTTTGTTTAGCCAATTTTGAAGGCAAAAAATTTGATATACTATCTTGCATTGTATATTCTTTATTATTATTTTATGTTTATTTCAATTTTAATTCATTTATTTAATCAGAAACAGGTTTTATTATATATGATACAAGATATTCCATTAATATATCTATAATTGTTCTCGTTAATTCGTCGTTAATTGCTAAACCTCCAGTATATATCATTTCACTGATAAATGATTCACAAAAAATCATACTAATTAAGCAACTTAAACCTATATAATTTCTTAAATTATTTATACGCCATTGTTTAAAAAATGATTTGAGATATATTACATAAACCAATAGTACTGTTACAATATAATATCCCCACTTATTTTGAAATACTTCTGGATTGAATATTAATATTTTTAGTGTAGATGATGCTTGATAATCAAGTAATTTTTGAAATATAATTTTAAAAATAGATGTTATTGGACTAATTTTCTTTTGATTTAAAATAAAACTCCAAATAGTTTTTCTAATTAATATTATTATTATTTGAAACAATACTATCAGTATAATATGTAATAAATGTAAATTAATGAAATTACTTTTTGCTGTATTTAAAATAATAATCATAATTAATAAAGTGAATGTTATCGCTGTTTGCCACTTCTTTTTTATACCTGTTTTAAAAGCATTAAAAAAATATTGTAGAAAACTGAAAAAATCATTATTCATTTCATTTAAACAAGCACTTACATTAAAATTTCCTAAATCATTTAAAACTAATTCACAATTATCTTCAAAACTTCTTTCGAAAATTTTATTCTCTGTTAGAATATGTTGCGTTAATTGGAAATATTCCATTATATATAATTAAAATTGATATAATATAATAAAAATATAAATTTAACAAAATATATAATAATTAAAATGGATAAAAAAATATTTGGAACGACAATATACATAGATAAAATTACAGTTAATACAATATATGGCAAATTTATCGGTTATACATATCAAGATTTAATTCATAAAGGATATGTAATCGCATTAACATATGGTGATATTAAGAGTAATACATTATATACTCGAATTCATTCCTCATGTGTTACATCAGAAACGTTACGTAGTCAAGATTGCGATTGCGTCCAGCAATTATATGGTGCTTTTAAGAAAATAAGTGAAAAGGGAAATGGAATATTATTTTATTTAATACAAGAAGGTCGTGGATGTGGTTTTGTAGGAAAATCAAGAGATAGAATGTATGTCCAATTTAGTGATGATAAAATAAGCACTTTTGATGCTTATAGAATGATGGGTATGAAAAAAGATTATCGTAATTATTCAAGTATAAAAGATATTTGTCATATGTTAGGAATTAATCCTAATTTTATTTTATTAACAAATAATCCTGATAAAGTAAATGGTTTATTGAAATTAGGTTTAAACGTGAATAATACAGAAACAATTGAATATATACCAAATCCTTTTAATAGAAATTATTTATTATCAAAACAAAAAACAGGCCATGTTTTATCTAAATTAAATGAACTTATTGGCACATTTGATTTAGAACATAAATGTGAACCCTTTGAACCATATCATTTAAAAAATTGTACTAGATACGTCCATGTTTCTTCATATTATTTACCAATTAAACCTATTAAGAATCGGATTATTTTAAATAAAACTGAATATAAAGATTTTATAACTAAGTTAGGAAAGACCTATCCATTCGTGGATCTTCCTAATGATAAGATATTAGTGGAAGTAACAGATGAAATTTTAAGTGATTTTCCAGAATTAGCAACTAAACCGTATTGGTTTAAAGTTAATTGTTTTTATGATATTGCTACAAATAATGATGTTTTAATTCTTGAATATGGTGATACTACAAAGAATCCTATAGTCAGAATTCATTCTGAATCTTTATTAAATCGATTTCCATTAACGGAACAAGAAAATAAAGAAAAATATAAACAATCTATTAATTTAATAATGGGACATGGTTCTGGTGTAATAATCTTATTTTATGATGATGGAAAAGGTTCTGGTTTTGGTGGACTTGTATTAACAACTAATCAAAATAGAAAAGATACTGGTATTCAAAAAGATAGTCGAGATTATAGAGGTGTATCTAGATTATTAAAAGAATTTATTAATCCAAATAGTATAATACTATTATATTCCTGTATATTATCTCAAGAATTTTCAAGACAACAATTAGAAAAGATTAATATTAAGATTGATAAATATATTTATATTGGACGTGGTAAATCCGGAACAGGTGATGATATTATAAAAGAAAGAATCGTCGATACACTAAATTATATTAATAAGATTAATGAAAATATGATTGGAACAATTGAAAATAAAGATAAAATGGTCAAACATTTAACACATGATAATGTATATTTTACTGGAATTGGTACATCTGAATCACATGCTAAATATTTAATGTATTTAATTAAAAAATGTCCTTTAATTAAAACTAAAAATTTAGAATTTATTCCATTAATTGAATTTTATGAAAGTTCAAAACATTATGATGGAAATTTAGTTATATTTAGTCAAGGATTATCACCAAATACTCATGCTGTATTCGAAAAATTTAATAATAAATCAATCCTATTATTTACTGCGACTACATTAAATAATAAAAATGTTATTAAAACTGGTATTATAAAAAAATTATTAAAAGATGAATCAAATACGATTATTAATTTTCCAGTAGAAGATGAATATACGACATTAATTCGTATTATTGGACCATTATGTGGATATTTATATACATATAAGTTTATAATGGATATATTAGATTTAAAAATGGATGATGAAACTTTAAATCATTTACATAAAATTTATATTAATAATTCAATATGGCTTCCGAATGAAAAATTTACACATTCATTAGTCAAAAATAAAAGAATATGTATTCTATGTGATAGTGAATCAAAAAATTATTTATATAATATTAAATGTAAATTTATTGAAGGTGTTTTCTTTAAAAGTGTAATTTTATGTGATTATTTCGAATTTGTTCATGGAACATATCAAAATTTAGAGTATAATAGAAAACAAGGGATAGATACAGATATTATTATTTTCAAAGGAAAAAGAAAAGATATTATTTCAAAATTAGAAGTAATGTTAAAACAATATAATGTATGGACTTTAGAAAATGATTTACCAGATGGATTAAAAATAATTCATTATGAAATAGCATTAAATTACTTAATTTCTCAGTTAATTAGTCGTTTAAATATTGATCAAATAAATTGGGAAGGAAAAAAAATGGGTAAATTAGTATATGAAGTCACAAATTAGTTTTATTATGTAGAATATGTTTGACTTAATTTAGCATCAGTAAGATTAGACATACTTTCTAGTTCTAATTCAGTAGTATCTTGATTAATAGTTTTTGGTGATAAATACATCCAATAATAATAACATCCTGCGAAAATAGCAGCAGAACTACAAAATAAACCAGCACCAAGAATAGTTAAGAAAGGTTTAAGTTTACTAGCTAATTTTTTAATAGTTTTTTTGATCATATCTTTTAATTTTTTAAAAACACTTTTTACTCCTTTACTAATTAATTTACTAAAAGTTTTTGCTATTTTTTTAAATACTTTAGCAACACCTTTAGCAACGGTTTTGAAAATAGTTTTGAGTTTTCCAAAAATTTTTCCGACCAATTTACCTGGACCATTTTTTTTCATAAATTTTTTTACATTAAAAAAACCAAAATGTTCTGTATTATTTTTTGTACTTTCAACAACAAATAATAAACCAATTATTACTGCAGTTGCGACAATATATGTTGTTGTATTATTATTATAGGAACATTGTGACATTTTAACTATCTATATATATTAATATTGAATATATTTTTTGATATTATATTCAATATAAATACGATTTATTAAATTAATTTTACATATTTTCAATAACCATTGGTACTTGTTGTTCTATCATTGGTGGTTGAGTCATCATTGGTGTTTGGGGATCTACTATATTTTCTTCTGTTTTAGGCATTTGTTCATAATATAAATACCCAGCACATGCCATTGAAGAAAAAAATGCTAGGAAAGCCACACTAACAAACATAATATGTTTTTTAATTGGTTTTGTAATTAATAGAACTAAATTTTTAGTTAATTTAGCAATAAATGTAAAAATAGCAACCATACCTTTCCATAACATTTTTCCAAAAGTACTTCCTACATTACGTAAAATTTTACCAGTAAAATCCTTAATTTTTTTTGGTAATGATTTAATAATTTTCCATAATTTTTTAAATGAATCAGTAATTTTTTTGACAACATTTTTAAAAGCATTAATAACTTTCATTGCTGCTTTTTTTACTTTATCTACCGCTTTTTTTACCGCTTTTTTTACTGCTCCTCCTACTTTTTTTGCTCCTTTTTTAACACTTCTTCCTACTTTTTTTGCTCCTCTTTTAACACCTCTCCAAGCCTTTCTAACAAAAGCAAAATGTTCAATTTCTCTTCGAACTTGTTTTGCATAAATTAAAGCAAATATAGCAACTAACGCAATAATAACTGTACTATTTTTTTCAAGAAACTTATACATTCTATATATAATAAAAAGATTATATATCTAGATTTAAATATAGATTCTGTTTTAAATAAAATTAAGTATTGTATTGTATTATAAAATATATAAAATGAAAATCCCAATTATAGATATCAGTGCTATTTTTACAAATGACTCAGAACAAATACAACAATTAGCAAATGAAGTCAAAATTACTATGGAAACTGTAGGTTTCTTTATGATAAAAGGTCATCAATTTAATTCCACTACAATGAATAGTTTATGGAAAGTTGCCAGAGATTTTTTCAATCAACCACTGGAAATAAAGTCTCTTATTAAAATGACATCTTCATACCCTTATGGATATGAAGCATCAGAAATATTATCTCAAACTTTTAATAATGAAAAAAGAAAACATCCTGATATGAAAGAAACATTCCAAGTATGTTTAAATTATTCTGAAAATAAATTACCAACTATTCCTAAAGGAATTGATATATCAATAACTAATTATTATGCTCAAATGAGTAATCTTGCTAGTAAAATTTTAGAAATTTTTGCTCTAGCATTAGAATTACCTAGAGATTGGTTTATTAATAAAATAAATAACCATCAAAGTGCTTTACGAATGTTAAATTATCCTCATGTTAGTGATTATGAAATTAATAAAATTAGATGTAGTCCTCATTCTGATTATGGTATAATAACAATTTTAAAACAAGATAATACCGGTGGATTACAAGTATTATCATCTAATAATCAATGGATTGATGCTACACCAGAAAAAGATTGTTTTGTAATTAATATAGGTGATTTATTTAAGCGATGGACGAATGATAAATGGAAATCAACAGTCCATAGAGTAGTTAATCCCGAGATTAAAGAGAATATCAATAATAGAAGACAATCCATAGCATTTTTTTTCAATGCGAATCCAGATTGTTTAGTAAGTACTTTTGATTCTTGTAAAATAAATGGAACTTCAAAATACGAAGATATTTTAGCAGGTGATTATTTATTAAATAAACATAATGCGAGTAAAATCAAAAATTAAAATTGAGATACATATTAATACAATAAGAAAATGAAGGACAAAATCTGGGGAACAACTTTATATATTGACGAGTCTAATATTCAAACAAGATATGGACAATTTAAAGCATATACATTTCAAAATCTGGTACATAAAGGATATATTATCGCATTAGCATTCGGTGATATAAATAATGAAGTATTATACACAAGAATACATTCATCTTGTATTACATCTGAAACCTTCCGCAGCCAAGATTGTGATTGTGTTCAGCAATTATATGGTGCTTTTAAAAAAATAAGCGAAAAAGGTAATGGAATATTATTTTATTTAATACAAGAAGGAAGAGGTTGTGGTTATGTTGGTAAATCTAGAGCATGTATGCATGTCCAATATAAAGAAGATAAAATTACAACATTTGATGCCTATGATATGTTAGGTATGAAAAAAGATTATAGAGATTACACAAGTGTAAAGGATATTTGTCATATATTAGGAATAAAACCAAAATTTATTTTAATGACAAATAATCCTGATAAAATTAATGGATTAACAGATTTAGGATTTGAAATTATAAAAACAGAAGCAATTGAATTTAAACCAAATCCTTTTAATCAAGATTATTTAATATCAAAAGCTCAAACTGGTCATGTATTATATGAAGCAAGAACAAAACTACAGAAATATGAATTAGATTTAGAAAAATGTAAACCATTTACACCATATCATTTAGAAAAATGTAAAAGATTTATTCATATTGCTTCTTATTATTTACCTATTAAACCAATTAATAATAAAATTATTTTATCAGAAGAACGTTTTACTAATTTAAAAAATTCTATCAATATGGAAGTTAATTGTGATATTTCTCATACAAAAGTTCCAGGGGATAAATTTTTAATTAAAGCAACTGATAAATTAATAGAAGAATTTCCTAGTTTGCTTTGTAAACCATATTGGTTTAAAATGAACTGTTTTTTTGATATTTCTACTCATAAAGACGTTCTTATTTTACAATATGGTGATTGTAAAATAAATCCGATAGTAAGAATTCATTCTGAATCTTTATTTGATCGTTTCCCAATATTAGATCGGGAAAATAGAGATAAATATAAAAAATCAATCCAAATGATGATAAGTCATGGTTCTGGAATGATAATTCATTTTTATGATGATGGAAGGGGTTCAGGTGTTGGTGGTGCTATTATTAATAAAAAATATGGTAGAACAATTACTGGAATACGAAAAGATAGTCGAGATTATAGAGGAGTATCACTTTTAATAAAAGAATTTGTGAACCCAAAAAAAGTAATTTTACTATATGCTAGTGAAAAATCTCAACAATTATCAACTCAAGAATTTTCAAAAGCAGGAATCAAAATAGAAAAATTAATTCATTTATGGTAATTA
>Ga0207987_1000229_pt1 | contig 16865 bp, 12 predicted proteins | sample ETNtaG_19_FD_185768 | JGI IMG/M metagenome (GOLD analysis project Ga0207987, IMG submission 185768) | Marine microbial and viral communities from oxygen minimum zone, Eastern Pacific Ocean - ETNP201302PF86A (SPAdes) (version 2) | ecosystem: Environmental > Aquatic > Marine > Oceanic ...
CGGCGACAAGAAGCAGTTCCGCCTCAGCGAGGCCAACCGCGACTATTTCATCAAGTGGGTCAAGGAAGGCCACGCCTTCGCCGGCTTCCACAGCGCCACCGACACCTACAAGGACTGGGAACCGTACTGGGACATGATCGGCGGCAGCTTCGACGGTCATCCCTGGCACGAGGACGTCACCCTCGACGTCGAGGACCCGAGCCACCCCTCGGCGCTGCACCTCGACACCCAGTGGACGATCAAGGACGAGATCTACCAGATGAAGAACTACAACCGCGACCGCATCCACGTCATCCTGAGCATGAACCCCAAGTCCGTGAAGGGTAAGGGCAAGCGCAAGGATGGCGATTACGCCGTCGCCTGGTGCCGCGCCTTCGGTAAGGGCAAGGTCTTCTACACCTCGCTCGGCCACCGTGACGACGTCTGGAACAACCCGGTCTACCAGCAGCACATCGAGGGCGGCGTGCTCTACGCCCTGGGCATCCCCGGCTACGAGGCCGATGAGCGGCCCGGGCTGAAGAAGGGCCCGGTAGAGTTCACCTCGCTGCTCGATGGCAAGACCCTCAGCGGGTGGAAGGCCGTTCACGATGCCAATTGGGAGGTGAAGGAGGGAGTTCTCACCGGCCGCGGCAAGCAGGGCCACCTCTTCAGCCCCAAGCGCTACAAAAACTTCCACTACAAGGCTGAAATCAAGGTCGGCACCAATTCCAACAGCGGCATGTATTTCCGCGCCCAGCTCGCCAAGGACCCCAAGCGGCAGCCGCGCTGGCCCGATGGCATGGAGGCGCAGGTTAACAGCAACCACGGCGACCCGGTTCGAACCGGCAGCCTCTATATGTACAAGAAGGTCTTCGAGCAGCTGATTCCCACCGGCGAGTGGGGTACCCAGGAGGTCATCGCGGTCGACAACTACATCGTGATCAAGGTCAACGGCCGGGTCACGGTGCGCGGCCGCTTCGGCTACGACAAGAAGCACTTCGAGGAGGGCCACTTCGCCTTCCAGCAGCATCACCCTGGCAGCGAGGTCGATATTCGCAATGTCATGGTGCGCGAGCTGCCCTGAGGGCTCCGGTCGAGAATTTCAGCGGCGGTGGTTTCCAGCCAGGGAGCCGCCGCCGTTATTTTTTCTTCACCCGCAGATCCATGCAGATCAGCTTCTTCGTGTCGCGCAGGTAGAGGAGCCCGCCGCTGAGGGTGGGGACGGTCCACGCGGGCGAGGAGAGGACTCTCGGTACGCGGGTAAGTTCCTTGTGCCCCGCCGGCGAGAGCTGCAGGAGCGCCAGGTCGCCGAACTCTCCCATGGCGATGAAGTGCCCATCGGAGTAGATCATCGAGCCGCGGTAGAAGTAGCTGCGCCACTCCCACTTGACCTTGCCGGTGGCGAGCTCGACGCATTTGAACATCGCATCGGGCGGGTTGCGGCCGCTGAAGGCGTAGAGATGGCCGTCGAGATAGTTCGGCGGCGTCCAGTGGATGTCGAGAATCCTGCCGCGCTTGGAGATGTCGTCCTTCCACAGCGTCTTGTAGGAGTCTTTCTTGACCTGCAGGCAGACGCTGCCGATGCCGTAGGTGGCCGAGAAGAAGACCTTGTCGCCGACCACCAGCGGCGTGGCGCCGTTGACCGAGTCGCGGAAGCGGGCGTGCCAGGGAAACTTCCAGCGTTCCTTGCCGGTGGCGGGGTCGTAGCAGGAGAGGCCGCCGCGGTGGAAGATGAACAGCTGGCGCGCGCCGTCAATCTCGGCGAGGCTGGGCGAGGCGTAGGAGCCGCCGTCGCTGATGGTCTTCCAGAGTTCCTTGCCTGTCTTCGCGTCAAAGGCGAAGGCCATGCCATCGGGTTTCCTGTCCCCCGTGAGGAACTGGATGCCGCCGAGGTTACAGAAGATCTTGCCGCCGGTGATCAGCGGCGTGGCGCCGGTGCCGAAGAAGTTGGGTGCGATTTTGTAGCGCGCCCGTATGTCGATGGACCATTTTTTCTTGCCGGTCTCGAACGCGAGACAGTGCAGGACGCCCTTGGGGCCGAGCGTATAGACCCCTCCATCGTAGACCGCGGGGGCGCAGCGCGGCCCCGAGTCGTAGCCATAGAGATCTTCGTAGTCGGTGGGATAGCTGAAGCGCCACTGACGTTTTCCGGTGGCGGCATCGAGGGCGTCGATGTGGAGGGTGTCCTCGATCCGGTGAAAGAGGATCAGCCGCCCCCCGGAGATGATGATCGAGCTGTAGCCGCCGCCGATGTTCTGCTCCCAGAGCCGCGGCGGGCCGGCCGCCGGCCATTTTTTAAGCCAGCCCTTCTCCGCGGAGGCGCCGTCGCGTTTTGGTCCGAGCCAGTGGGGCCAGTCATCGGCCCTGGGCCCTTCGGGCGGAGAGAGGCTGGCGAGCAGGGCTCCGAGGAAGATGGCCGGGAAGAGACCGGGCTTGCTGTTGAGGGATGTCACGATCTTTCTCGCTTCCTGCTCAGTCTTCGGTGTTCAGAACCCTGTAATCGCCTTTTCGAACGGTGAAGCCTTCACGGTCGAGCTGCTCGAGCAGGGGAATGCTGTATTTCCGCGTTGAGCCGATCAGGTCCTTCGCGCCCCCGGCGGTAATCTGCTCGTTTTCTTCGAGGTACTTTCTCATGATCCTCCGGATGTCTTCAATCGCATCACGATGAAAATAGATGCCGTCGGCGATCTTCTGCAGGACGCCTTCTTCATCGAGGAGATCAAAGAGATCGGTGGTCCTGGCGGGGTCCCAGCCGAGTTCGGAGGCCAGGGCGCCCGGTGAAGGCGGGGTCGGGCCTCCCTTGAGGCAGGCGGCGGTGATCTCCGCGAGGTCCTTCTCCTCCTCGGCGCTGAGGCTGGGGCCGAGGTCGCGCCATTTCAGGTGCCCGGTCTTCGCGTTTTCCACCTCGCCGGCATCCTGCATCAGGGAGATCAGCTCCTGCAGGAAGACATCGCTACAGCCGATTTTCTGGCGCAGGACGGCCTTCTCCATCAGGCGCCGGCGCGGATTCTGTTCGAAGTAGGCGGCGGCGGCCTTCGTCGCCGTTTCCCGGCCCTCGCTCAGCTGCGAACCGCTGATGAGCTGGCCGCCGCGGCTGGTCCTGCGGGCGAGGCCTTCCTCGATGAGGGACTTGATCAGCTCGAGCGCATCTTCCTTTTTCAGTCCCGCCTGGCGGGCGAGATCCGCCTCGTTGACCGCGTTGAGGCCGGCCTTGTCGAGCTGGTGCAGGAGGAAGCCGCGTGAATCGGCGAGGGCATCGTTTTTGCTGCGCAGGGTGTCGATGACAAAGTCCTTGCCGGTCTTCAGGCGGTACTTTGAGCTGTCGATGATCTCGCCGCCGCCGATCGTCTCCATGGGGGAGTGGAGGCGCAGCACGTAGCGGTCTCCCGGCGCGGCGACCACAGGCTCCTCGAAGCGGAACTGGACATAGCTCTCCTGGCCGGGATCGAGCCTCTTGGAGTCAAGGAGGTAGATCTTGCCGAGTTGTTCGGCTGTTCCCACGTGCAGGCGGATGGTGGTCTGGTGCTTGAGGATCCGGTGATTGTCGGGCAGGTAGTGGAAGCGCGCCTCGAACATGGTCGAGCCGGTGAAATAGCCGGGCTGGGTGAGGACCATGCCCCGGTGTACCTGGCGGTAATCGATGTCGGAGAGATTGATCGCGGCGGAATGCCCGGCGCGGGCCGTCTCGGCTTGCTCCTTGTAGGCCTGGATTCCCCGGATCCGGCCTTTTTCTCCAAGCGGGACGATCTCGAGGGTGTCTCCAAGCTGGGTGGCTCCGCTCACCGGGATGCCCGTGACGACCGTGCCGAAGCCCTTGGGAGAGAAGACCCGCTGTACGGGCATGCGGAAGATCCCTCCGGCCTCCCTGGGGCGGACCTTTTCCACCAGGGTGTTCAGACTCTTCTCGAGATTTTCGAAACCTTCTCCCGTGATCGAGGAAACCTTGACGAGCTCCGAGTTCTCAAGGAAGGTGCCTTGGAGGGTCTCTCGCACGTCCTCCTCAACCAGCTCGAGGAACTCTTCCTCAACGGCATCGATCTTGGTGATGACGACCATGCCGTGGCTGAGCCCGAGGATCTGCATGATGGTCAGGTGCTCGCGAGTCTGCGGCATGACGCCATCGTCGGCGGCGATCACGAGGAGTACCAGGTCGATTCCCGTGGCGCCAGCGACCATGTTCTTGATCAGCCGTTCGTGTCCGGGGACATCGACGATGCCCACCCTCAGGCCGTTTTTCAGCGTCAGGGGCGCGAAACCCAGGTCAATCGTCAGTCCCCGGCTCTTTTCTTCAGGAAGCCGGTCGGGATCGATGCCGGTCAGACGCTGGACCATGCTGCTTTTTCCATGGTCTATATGCCCGGCCGTACCGATGACGATGTTAAAAATCTTGTCGTCGTTGGTAGTCATAGAATGTTGAAGGCTATTATCTTAGCGTCTTTACGGGGAGAGGTCATCAGGGTTGAGGGGGAGAGGTTAGGGTAAGGTTCAGATTCAGTGCCCGGGTTGACAGTTATTACCCTAAGCCCTATGATGGCATACTCTTCGGTGTTTTAATCTAACGAGTGAAACAGCCTGCAGCTTCCAGAGGGTTGCACGGTATACAAACAGGCTTCTTTCGGTCTGTTGTATAGGACCGCTTTGAGCCGGCAGCGGCGGCGGATTTTCCCCTGATGTTGAGCAGGCATGACTTTGCCGCGGATCCCGGAGGTTCGTAAGTTCCTTTTATCCGTGGCTGAATACAGGTAACGAAGCTATGAGTCAAAAACAGGATCTTCTCTTCTGCAAGATTGCTATCGCCAACGGCAGAGTTTCCGAAGATCAGGCCAAGAAGTGTCTTGCGATCGCCAATAAGCGAGAGCAGGAGACTGGACGCCGACCCTCGATCGGTTCGGTCTTTTCGAAGTACAACCTCATGGGTAAGCAGGAGGTCAAGTTCGTCTACGAGGCCGTTCAAAAGAGAACCGGGATGCCGGTTCCGATGGCCGGAGCTCCCGCCGCGGGAGGCGGCAGGGCTGCAAAATCCCGCAAGCCATCCTTTGCGGATGAGGCCCGTCAGCGCCGGGTTGATCCCAACGTTCTCTGGCTTGGTGTGGCCTTCGGGGTCATCTTTCTCGGAATCGTGGTCGCCCTGGTCATCATGTTTGCTACTCACTCCGGTCCGGATAAACCGGGAGAAGATGGAGCCCCCGCGGTTGCGGCGCCCGCGGGAGCCGCTGGCACGCCAGCCGGAACCGCTGCCGGGGGAGCCGGAACGCCCGCTGCCGGAGCGCCGGCCGCTGGAACTGCCGGTGGAACTGCCGGTGGAACTCCAGGAAGCGCGCCCGCGGCGCCCACAGGGATGCGCGAGGACCACCGCCGTCTCATTCGCCAGCGGCTGACCGATGCTCGACACGCATCGCTAACCGATGCTGTGAAGGCCCTGGGCATGCTCAATACCCTCAAGAGCACCATCGACGACAAGAAGATCGTTGTCGATTCCGGTCTCATGAACGAGCTCAACTCCGAGATCAAGCATCTGAAGGACGGAGATTCCGGATCCGACGATGGGGGGGCGGATGATGCCGGCCTTGATAGCGGCCTCGATGATTTCTGATCAGTGAGGGCTGGTCCGGCATCCGCTTGCCGGGTTACTTGAAGCTCGAGTGCTTTTTGAGGATGTCGTCGTAGTCGATTCCAAGGCCGCGCAGCTCATCGAGGCTCGCATCTCTCCAGCCGCAGGGCTCCAGGCCCTTGAGCTTGATATTGCCGACCCTGGTTCTTGCCAGCCTGAGGACCTTGTACCCGACCGCCTCGAACATCCGGCGGACCTGGCGTTTCTTGCCCTCGTGGATGACCAGGACGACCTGGGTGTTGTTTCCATCCGGGACGGTCTGGAGAACCTTCGCCGGCGCCGTCTTGTGATTTTCGATTTGTACCCCGGCGGCGAGCTTGTCGAGCGCGTTTTTTGCGGGCTTGCCGTTGACGAGGGCGACATACTCTTTCTCGATCTCGTAGCTGGGATGAGTGACTCGGTGGTTTAATTCACCGATGTTGGTCATCAGCAGGAGTCCCTCGGTCTCCCGGTCGAGGCGGCCGATCGGCAGGATCCCGACCTTGAGCAGGGCGGGCGGCAGGTAGTCCATCACGGTGAGGCGTTCGTGAGTATCGTGGGTGCTGGTGATGATCCCGGGTGGCTTGTTGAGAAGAATGGTTTTCGGTTCGGGAATACTGAGCACCTCGTCGTTGACCGTGACCACATCGCCCTGCTTGACCGTGGTTCCGAGGCTCATGAGGGACTTCCCGTTGACCAGAACCCTGCCAGCCTGGATAAGAAGCTCAGCTCTTCTCCGGGAAGTATAGCCGCAGGCCGCGATGTATTTATGGAGGCGCATGATGCTGGATTATATCGAATTATCCCGCTGTCTTCCCGACCGCTTTCATGGGAGGCGAAAAAGTACGTTTACGGGCGCCGCTGTCCGCATACGGACGTCCTGGAGGCCTTGTGGCGACCCGACGCCGTTGTCTAAAGCCGTTTGCCGGGAGCGAATAGGGGAAAAATGCCGGTGAGGAGGGTTTTGGCCAGGGGATTGCATTTGAAACGGCAGGATCCCGGGCTCTTTGCCCGGGACGTTATGCAACCTCCGGAGAGTCCCGCCTCATTTCATTCCAACACACAATCTTCGCGCAAGCCTGAACCGAACCCAACAGGCATGGTCCAACTGGTCCTGTCCACAACTGGTCCCACCTCTACTATCGGCCCACCCGCAGACGCTCTCCGGAGGAGCTTCAATACAGGCGGCGCAATCTCGAGGCCGGGATATCAGCCTGCTCACGGTACTTGGTTACCGTTCGGCGGGCGATGCGGAGTCCCTCCTCCTGGAGGAGCCGCGTGAGCGCGGTGTCGCTGTGGGGCTTCTTCTTGTTTTCTCCTTCGACCAGCTCGCCGATTCTGCGGCAGACGTTGCGTCTCGATTCGATCTCGCCGTCGGCGTTATCGACGCCGCCGGTGAAGAAGTAGCGCAGCTCGTAGATCCCCGAGGGGGTCTCGATGTATTTGCCCTTGATCGCGCGGCTGATGGTGGAGAGATGGACGCCCACGGTGTCAGCGATCGTCTGCATCTTCAGGGCTTTGAGGTTCTCGGGGCCCTTGAGCATGAAGTCCTTCTGGAACTCGACGATGGCAACGGCGATATCCTTGATGGTTCTCTGTCGCTGTTCGAGCGCCTGGATGAGCCACTTGGCCGACTCGATCTTCTTGCGCAGGAAGGAGCTGGCCTGCCTGTCGCCTTCGGCGTTTCTGAGCGCGGTGCGGCAGGAGCGGCTGATCTCGAGCTGGGGGAGGGAATAATCGAGCACGCTGATCTCCAGGTCGCCGTCGATCTCTTCCACCAGCACGTCAGGCCGGATATACACGGTCTCTTCCGCCTGCATGCGCCGTCCCGGCATCGGATCGAGTGAGCTGATGATCCGGGCGGCCTCCTTGACGTCTTCCACCGGGCAGCCCAGTTTTCGCGCCAGCCGAGGCAGCTTGTTCTGGCAGAGGTCCTGGAGATGGTTGCGGATGATGGCCTCTTCGATATGGTAGTCCTGTCCATCGCGGCCGAGCTGGAGCAGCAGGCAGTCCTGCAGGTCGGTGGCGGCGATGCCGGCGGGCTCAAGCCCGCGAACAGCTTCAAAGGCCAGCCGGATCTCTTCGGCGGCCGGCATCCCCTCGATCCAGTCGCCAAGCTCGTCTGGTTCGCAGCCCAGGTAGCCCCGGCTGTCGAGGCTGCTGATGATGTCCTCGCCGATCTCCCGGATGCGAGCGGAAATGTTCTTGAGCCGCAGCTGCTCGGTGAGAGACTCCTTCAGGCCGGCGGGCTTGTCTGGCGTGTTCTGCAGCGCGGCGTGCTTTGCATCGCTCGAAAAGCTGGAGGTTTTGCGGGGCCGGCTATCGTCAATGGACCAGCTGCCCGACTCGCGGAGCCTCTCGTGCAGAGGACGCTCCAGCCCGGCATTCTCTCCCTCGGCGCTGGCGGCCGGCTGTTCAGGCTGCGTCTGCTCAACCAGCTCGAGGGCCGGGTTCTCGCTGAACTCCTTCTGGATTCGCTGCTCGAGGTCCAGCGTGGGCAGCAGCAGGATGTCCATCGAGAGGATCATCTGCGGCGCCAGAACTTGCTGTTGCTGAAGCTTCTGCGAGAATTCTAATCGCATGGTACTACTCGGCTTTCCCCCCGAACCCAGCTGCGTTCCCCGAGTCTCAGTCTTCTATTTCAGTCCCGACAGGTCGTCCCAAACGACCCATCAAAGTTTAGGATGGAGGCAAGATACCGTCAAATGAGCCCATGGGAGTCTTATCAGACCACCTGCCGCCCGGCGAAAAGCCTTCTATCAGCAGGATTTCAGCACCATCAGGGTGATATCGTCCGATTGCTCCGCGCTTTTCTGGTGAGCCTGGAGATCCTGCAGGATGGTGTTGAGGATTTCCTGGGCGCTGAGCTCCCTGGTCTCGGCGATGAGCTGGTGGAGACGGTCATCTCCGAAATCGTTTCCGCTCGGGTCTTTTCCCTCGACGATTCCGTCGGTGTAGAGGACAAGGATGTCGCCGGGCTGGAGGGTGAATTTCTGGGTTTCCAGCTGGGAGGAGAAGAGCGGCCCCTCGCGATCGAGGCCGATGGCGATGCCCTTGGGGTGGAGGTCGATCACCTGGCCGTGCCTGGCGCTGTAGAGCAGCGGGGCGTTGTGCCCGGCGCGAACCAGTCGAATCTCCCGCGTCCTGGTGTCGAGCACCAGGTAGGCCATGGTGACGAACATGCCCGGGTTCATATCGGGAGCGAGGCAGTTGTTGACCTCGATGATGGTTTGCTGCGGCGACTGGTTGTCCCTTGCGGCCATGTGGAGCATGCTGCGGGTCATGGTCATGACCAGCGAGCCGGGAATGCCTTTGCCCGAGACGTCCGCCACCACCATCCCGATCGTATGGTCGTCAACCTGGAGGAAGTCGTAGTAATCTCCTCCCACCTCCTTGGCCGAGAGATAGAAGGCGGCCAGGTCGAGCCCGGGAATCTCCGGCAGCTCGGAGGGGAGCAGGCCGCCCTGGATGCTGGTGGCGAGAGAGAGCTCGTGTTCAAGCGCCTTTTGTGAAAGCTTGGCGGCCTGGGCCGTGTGCAGGCTCCTTGTCATCTGGTTGAAGGTCCTCGCCAGGTTGCCGAGCTCATCGCCGGAGGTGACGCGGGACTGGTGCCGGAGATCTCCCAGGCTTACCTGGCGCAGGTCCCGCATGAGAGTCCGGATGGGCCTGGTGAGGAAGGTCGCCAGCAGGAAGGCGGCGAAGGCTCCGCCGATCGAGGCGATGATCGATACCCGCGTGAGTGATTTCGAGAGATCCTCGTGAGACTCGCGGATCGACTTGACGGAGACGAGCACCTCAACCTTCCCGGCGACGCCTATGCCGGCGGAGAAGCTGCGAACGGGAATACGACCGTCTTCGAATTCGCTGATTTCTACCCCCGCCTGTTCGGCCTCGGGATAGGCCACCTTCTTCTCTTCCACAGATCGCCGGTTTGAGCCCCTGACGGAGGCGACGATCTGCTCACCACGATTCATGATGACGATGTCCAGGAGCCTGGCGTTGCGGCTGTAGGCGCCGAGGAGCTGGTTGAGTTTTTTCTGCTCCTCGATGTTCACGTTGGTGATGGAGTCCGGAGAGATGAGGCCCGCGACAGCCACGGCCTGCGCTATACCATTGTCGTTGATCTCGGCTTCGAGGTGCTCAACGCCCTTTTCGATGGCGATCTTCGCCTGCCAGGCCATCGCCGCTATGACCAGCACGGCGATCAGCGCCGTAAATTTCAGCGCGATGGGGATGCTGAGACCCGAGCGGGGCGGGGGCTGCCGCGCCCCGTTCGGGGGGCGTCCATGATCCCTTTCCTGGGACCTGGCTCCGCCAGGTGACGGCCTTCTTCCTCTGGCTCCGGCTGGATGCGCCACGATTTCTTTCCTGGCTCAGGTGGGGGGGATGGACGTGCTCACTCGCTCTATCAAGTATAGTGCCTGTGGATCGACGAGACAGAAAAACCGTGATTCCCCCGCCGCCCTCAGCTTCGCAGGACGGTGGCGGCCTTGCGCAGGTAGACTAGGCAGGAATAGAAGGTCGAGATCAGGGTGGCGGCCAGCAGGGCGATGGTCAGCCATTTCAGGGGTTCGGCCAGCCAGGTTACATCTCCCAGCAATGGCAGGCTGGGGCTTTCATTCTCCTGGCTGCCTCCATTGGTGATGACAATGAAGTTCGCCTCGTAAAAGAGCAGAGACGGGATGGTCAGGCCCTGGATCACCAGCTTGACCTTGCCCGCCCAGGCGGCGCCGAAGGCCACCCCGGCGGACTCGATATAGCTGCGCAGACCTGAGACCAGGAACTCACGGAAGAGAATCACCAGCGGGTACCAGGGCTGCACGAAATCAGAGACTGTCGTCAGCATGATGAAGCTGCCGCAGATCACGATCTTGTCGACAAAGGGATCAGCGATGCGGCCGAAGGTGGATTCGATGTTCCATTTGCGGGCGAGGTAGCCATCGAGAAAGTCCGTAAACATGGCCAGCATGAAGAGCGCGGTGGACCAGTTCAGGATGGCCTGCCTGGTCTCAGGAGAGGTCTCGTACCCGACAACTCCCAGCAGGATGAAGAAAACGAATGACAGCGCCAGGCGGGCTACGGTTATCTGGTTCGGTAGATTCGCGAACCTTGTTTCAGCCGCCTGATTTTTCTCGTTCATGATCTCCGCTTCCAGCTATGGTTGCGATGAGATCGTATCCCCTGCTCCCAATGATTTCCACTGTCCTGCGTTCGCCGGCAAGGGGAGAGGCCGGCGCCGGAGTTTCGCAGGAGAGCTCGAGAACTCCCTCGGGCATCGCGGCCGGGGATTCCTCGTCACAGGGCTCGCCGCCGGGCGGCGTGATGAAGACCACCGGGTCAATCTCGGGGCTCTCGCCGTAGCTGCGGGAGATGGCGGCCTTGAAGGGAGCGTCGCCGGCGGGGTCGTCGTGTTCTTCTTCGGGAGAATCGACGATCACCTCGGCGAGCTCGCCGACTCTCTTCCGATTGTGTCTGAAGGCGATCTCCTGCTGCAGGAGCATCAGCTCTTCGAGGCGCGCATCGATGAGCTCCTGGGGAATCGCGTCTTCGAATTCTGCCGAGGGCGTACCCTCCTCTTTTGAGTAGGGGAAGACGCCCAGTCGCTCGAATTCGAAATCGCGTATGAAATCGCGCAGGATTCCAAACTCCCGGTCATCTTCGCCCGGGAAGCCTACGATGAAGGTGGTTCGCAGCATCAGGGCGGGGATCCGGTCGCGCATCCGGTCGAGGAGGGCGCGGGTCTTCGTCTCCATCATTCGCCGTCCCATGTGGCGCAGCATGTTGTCGGAGATGTGCTGCAGCGGGATGTCGATGTAGTTGAGCACCTCGGGTAATTCGGCGATGGCCTCGATCATCTCGTCGGTCAGGTAGGCCGGGTAGGCGTAGAGCAGGCGGATCCACTCGACCCCGTCGACGGCGGCGAGCCTGCGGAGCAGCTCGGCAAGCTGGAAGCGGCCATCGATATCGATGCCGTAGGAGGTCGTGTCCTGGGAGATCAGCACCAGCTCACTCGCGCCGCTCGCGACCAGTTCCCGGGCTTCGGCCTCGAGCATCTCGATGGACTTGGAGCGAAAGCGGCCCCGGATCGCGGGGATGGAGCAGAAGGTGCAGGGATTGTCGCAGCCCTCGGAGATGCGCAGGTAGCCGTAGTGAGCCGGGGTCAGGCGGAAGCGTCCGACCTCGGCGTTGCAGGCCTTGTCGGGGTCGCTGACCTGGAGGTGGAGTCCGCCATCGGTTTTTCCGAAGAGCCCCTTCAGCGCGGTGCCGAGGCTGTCGTACTCGCCCAGGCCGACGATGGCATCGAGCTCGGGGATCTCGACGCTCAGCTCCTCTCCGTAGCGCTGTCCCAGGCAGCCTGTGACGACGACTTTTTTCTCGGTCTCGGACTCCTGCTTGAGCTCGCAGGCCTCGAGGATCGTATTGACGGACTCTTCCTTGGCCGATTCGACAAAGCCGCAGGTGTTGACGACGATGACATCGGCCTCAACCGCGTCGGGGGTGAGGACGAAGCCCTCCTGGCCGAGCTTGCCGAGGATCATCTCGGAGTCGACGAGGTTTTTCGGGCAGCCGAGGCTGACCATGTTGACCCGGATCTCGTTTTCGTGGTCGTCGGTTTCTTCGCCGGCGCTGGGGGCGGGCTCGGTGGGTTTACTGATCGTCATCCAGCTCGGTGGTTTCTTCGGAGGCTTCCTGGTTCGGTTCGTCTTCCTCGAAGTCATCGGAGTCTTCGAGGGACGGTTCATTGTCCGATATTTCCTCCGGAGACTCTAAGGGAATGTCGACCTCGGCGCTCTTTTCAGGCTCTTCTTCCGTCTCCTGGGCGTCTCCGAGGGCCTTCTCTTTTCCGGCCTGGTATTCTTCCCAGCTGTAGTAGACCTCGCGGGCCTTGCAGCCGGTGTGCGGACCAACCAGTCCTTGCACCTCCATCGCCTCGATGAGTCTCGATGCCCGGCTGTAGCCGATCGAGAAGCTTCTCTGCAGCAGGGTGGTGGACCCGCGCTGTTTCTCGAGGACCACCTTGACCGCCTCCTCGTAGAGCTCATCGGCGCTGTCCTCCTCGGTGATTCCATCGATGCTGCACTTGGTGAGGCTCTCGTCGAATTCCTGTTCGCCCTGTTCGACAACATGGTCGATCACCCGGTTGATCTCCTTGTCGGTAAGGTAGGATCCCTGTGTACGAAGCAGCGCCTCGGAGTTCGCATCCTTGTAGAGCATGTCTCCGTTACCGATCAACTTGTCGGCGCCCTTGTCGTCGAGGATCGTCCGCGAGTCGATCTTCTGGGTGACCTTGAAGGAGATCCGGGTAGGCATGTTGCTCTTGATCAGGCCGGTGATGACATTGACCGAGGGGCGCTGGGTCGCCACGATCAGGTGGATGCCGACGGCTCGCGACAGCTGGGTCAGGCGGGTTATGTGACCTTCGACATCCTTACCCGCGGCCATCATGAGATCTGCGAGTTCGTCGATGACCAGGACGATGTAGGGCAGCTTCTCCTTCTCGGCCTCCGCCTCTTCGTTGCTGCGCTTCGCCTCCTTCAGGCGCTCGAAGATCTTCTTCTTGCCGAGCTTGTTGTACTCGACGATGTTCCGGACCTTGACGTCTCCAAGCAGGGTGTAGCGTGATTTCATCTCTCCGACCAGCCAGGAAAGCACCGGGGGCGCCTTCTTTGCCGAGGTAATGATCGGGCAGTACAGATGGGGGATATTTTCAAAGGGCTTCAGCTCGACGACCTTGGGATCGATCATGATCAGCTTGAGCTCATCGGGAGTCTTGGTCAGCAGGAGGTTGACCAGCAGCGAGTTGATGAAGACCGATTTTCCAGAGCCTGTGGCGCCGGCGATCAGGGCGTGCGGCATCTCAGATATGTCGCTGGTGATCACCCGGGCCGCGGTGTCCTTGCCGATGCAGACGGGGATGATCTTCTCTCCGGCCTCTTCCATGGCGTCTTCGAGGATCTCGCGCAGGCCGATGATGGGCCGCTCTTTATTGGGCACCTCGATGCCAACGGTGTGCTTGCCCGGGATCGGGGCGATAATACGGATGCTGGTGGCTGACAGCTGAAGCTGGAGATCTTTATCCAGGTTGTCAATCTGGTTGACCTTGGTGCCTGCTGCAAGGGTCAACTCGAAGAGGGTGACGGTTGGTCCGGGCCGTACCTTGACGACCCTGGCGCCGTTGATGCCGTAGCTCTCGAGCGCCCGCTCGATCTTTTCAGCCTTCTCCTTGAGAATGTCGCTGTCGGTATGGGCTGTGTTCGTCGGGCGTTCATCCAGGAGTTCGATGGAGGGTAGCTCGTAAGGCCCGGTGTTTTTCTTCGCCTTGCTCTTGCGCTTCTTCGCTGGTTTCTTTGGCTCGGGGATGTTGATGATCAGCGGTGGACGTTCGGACTCCTCTTCCGTTTCGGGCAGCTCCGCAGCCTCCTGTTCCTGTTCCCTGGGCGGCGTCTTGTCGTTTTTTTTCTTGTCGGGCTTGAAGGTCTTCTGCCGCGGCTTCTTCTCCGGCAGGACGATTTCAGGTCCGGATTTAGCCTCCGGCTTGAAGCGGGAGGCTGTCTTGAAGAGCGACAGCGCTCCGGCCTTCAGGGTCCCCACGACTCGACCGCCCGTTTCACCGACAGCGTCACGCCAGCGTTTCGAGCCGTTGGCGAGCCTGTAGGCGTAGGCGAAGGCCGGGTAGAGCTCAGCGTCCGTGCTCACCACGAAAGCGACGACGGTGATCAGCGCCAGGAGCAGGTAGGTGCCGACGATATGGAGATTCGCGAAGAGGAACTCGAAGATGGTATAGCCGAAGTAGCCGCCGGCAAGGAAGTCCGGGCTGCCGGCGTTCCTGTGGATGGCGACCTCGAAGGTGGCGAGGCTGAGGATGAGACAGAGGCTTCCGAAGATCTTCCAGCCGGGCTGCCGGATCTCGAGGCGGAAGAACATACAGATACCCGTGAGGGCGAGAATGATGGTCAACACGTAGCTGCCGATCCGGCCGACCCAGCTCATGAACCATTCGCTGAGCATGGCGCCGACAGGACCGCAGATGTTCGCGGTGGCTTCATTTCCAGGTCCAAGGTCGCCGGGGTTCCAGGTGTACAGACAGACCGCGAGAAACGCGGTAAGGCCCAGCAGCAGGAACGCCAGGACCTCGTTGGACGACTCTTTGCGCATCGATTTATGTATCCACTACCGTCATCAACAGGGGTTTCACCAGGGCGCGGAAAATCCGCGGAATCGCGTCATCTTGGAGACAAACGCGCCTGTCATTTTATCGGCAGTTTTACGCCGTTTCTTTAGGGGTGCGTTAGAGAGAAGCCAGGCTCCGATTCAGGAGCAGGTATCTGGGTTCTCGATGCGGTCAAGGAGCTGAGAGGCGAGCTCGCGTTTGCCCAGGCGGCCGAGGGGGTGTTCGGAACCATCTGCGCCGAGAATGTGGTAATCGCCGCTCTCACGGCCGATCGCGGCGGCATCGTTGACGACGATCCAGTCGAGATTCTTGGCCTCGAGCTTGCCTCGAGCATTGGCAAGATGGTCCTCGGTTTCGAGGGCGAAGCCGGCATGGATGCGCGAGTCCTTCTCACGGCCGAGCAGGGCCAGGATGTCCTCGGTGGCCTCGAGCCTGAGGTCGAGGTCGTCACCGCCGCTCTTGCGCTTGGAAGAGTGGGAGGTCTCGGGCCTGAAATCACTAACCGCCGCGGCGCCGATGAGAACGGCGCAGTCCGGATGGCGCTCTCGCGCGGCCGCGAGCATCTCGGCGGCGCTCACCACGTTGATCACCGCGGCACCGGCGGGCGGGTCGTATTCGGCCGGTCCCAGGATCAGCTCGACCTCGTAACCGCGGCTGAGCGCCTCCTCGGCGAGCGCCATTCCCTGCAGCCCGCTCGATGCGTTGGAGATGTAGCGGACCGGGTCGATATATTCCCTGGTCGGTCCCGCGAGGATGAGACAGCGCGAGTTCGCGCTCATTCGCTTCCGGGCTCCACCTGGAGCGCCTCGTCGATGCGGGAGATGAGCTCCGGAACCTCGGCCAGCCTTCCCGGTCCGACCGAGCCGCAGGCAAGGTGCCCCTCGCCGGGATCGATGAGCCGGTAGCCGAGCACATCCTGGAGGCGGGAGATGTTTTCCTGTACGACCGGGTTCATCCACATGCGGTCGTTCATCGCGGGGGCGAAGAGCACCGGCTTGTCAAAGGCCAGGGCGGTCACAGTCAGCAGGTCGCCGCCGAGTCCGCCGGCGAGCTTCCCGATGAGATCCGCGGTGGCCGGGGCGATGAGCAGCAGGTCGGCCCATTGCGACAGCGAGATGTGCTCTCCCTTGTAGGCTGGATCGTCTTCGAAGATGTCGGTGAAGACCTCCTGGCGTGTGACCGCGCGGAAGGTGAGAGGGGTGATGAACTTCTGCGCGCTCGGGGTCAGGATCGTCCTGACCGAGTCACCCCGCTGGGTCAGTTTCGATGCAAGGTCGGCACTCTTGTAGGCCGCTATTCCCGCGGACACTCCCAGCAAGATGTTCGACATGATTGCACGCCAGGGGCCGCGGTCTCCTCTGCGGAGACGCCGCCCCTGCTCCCGCTCGACCCTGGGGGAGTTCCCCGGGGTTCTACTTCTTCTGGTTCAGCAGCGCGGCCAATTCCTTGATCCGCTGTTCCTTGATCTTCTTGATGTCGGAGCCGTAGACCTCGGTTCCTTCGCCGTCCTCGTCGCCTTCTCCTTCGGAGCCTTCGCCATCTTCGGGTTTGTCGGCGATCACGGCCTCCTGCAGGGCCTGGTCGAGCTCTTCGCGCTCGGCCAGCTCGATCTTGCCCTCGAGGATCTCTTTGATGGCGATTTTTCTCAGGCGGGACATCCCGGTGAGCTCATCGTTTTCCTCTTCCTCCACCAGCGGCAGCGCGCCCCTGTTCAGTTCGACGATTCTTTTCTGTATAAGCGAGGTCAGCTTAAACTTGCCGCCGACCAGCTGGACCAGTTCTTCTTCCGTGGTTATGTCAAGCATCAGAGTTCTCCATTTATCCCTTGGTTACAGTTTGTTTTCAGTTTGATTCTACCGGTCTCGCGACAATTTCCGCGAGCTCAAGTACCGCCTCGTCGAAGTCACCGTTGACGACGACATGATCGTAAGAGGATTTTTCCTCTCTTTCGGCCCTGGCGACTTCCAGGCGCCGGCTGATTACTTCATCTGAATCCGAGGCCCTGCTGACGAGCCTTCTCTCGAGTTCCTCCCCGCTGGGAGCATCAATAAAGATTGTCATTAATTCCGGGATTCCCGAATCCCGGACCTGGCGGGCACCCTGCACATCAATATTGAGCAGCAG
>Ga0207987_1000231_pt1 | contig 16815 bp, 14 predicted proteins | sample ETNtaG_19_FD_185768 | JGI IMG/M metagenome (GOLD analysis project Ga0207987, IMG submission 185768) | Marine microbial and viral communities from oxygen minimum zone, Eastern Pacific Ocean - ETNP201302PF86A (SPAdes) (version 2) | ecosystem: Environmental > Aquatic > Marine > Oceanic ...
GGACTGCCCCGTTGGGGGCTCCTGCGGCTGAGCCCCCGCCCCGGACGGCAGCCCTCAGACCTGCATCTGAAGCAACTCGCCAATCGCATCCCGCACCTGCTCGAGCTCCGTCTCGCTCAGCTCCGGATTGGCAATCTCATAGGTCCTGTCGCTCTCGCGGCGCTCCTGGAGCTCGAGCCACTCAAAGTTGTCGCGAATGAAGGTGCCCTTGAGAAGCAGGATCTTCTTGCGAATCAGCAGAAGCGAGAGAACGAAACGCAGGTCACGGCGCTGGGATTCACTGGGACCGGAAGGCGCCCCCGCTTCCTCTTCTTCGGCCGCCCCCGGCTCCGCCTTTGGTTCAGTTTCAGCCTTGCCGCCGAGCCCCCTGAAAAACTCGAGGACCACCAGGGGATCAAAGCGGATCTTGACCGCCTCTCCATCCTGCTCTTCAGGTCGACGGGTCCGCCAGTAGGCGAAGATGCCGGAGCGATCCACCCTGCCGGAACCCTCACCGCCCTCCTCCTGCCCGGGTTCTTCCGGAGCCCAGCAGGAAACACAATAATTCCTCCGGGCGAACTCCTCCTCCAGGAAGCAAATCGTCGAATAGAATTCTCCACCGGGTGAAAGGTCGCCCTGGCAGGCGCAGCATTGATGCTCAGGCGTCGGAAATTGGTAGGCCCTGTCTTTCATTCTTCACTTCCTTTGCGCGGCCTTGAACCAGGAGACCGCCAAGGCTTCAGCGGCCGGAGCGGCCTTCGAAGCGCACAGCGCAGATTGTACGGACCCCCGACTGGAAAACAACAGCAATCAAACACTATCGCCGGCCGCGGGACCGGCTCCCGCGCCGACTCCGGCGGACATCACCCATAAAAGATTTCATGGAATTACGGGACGATCTTTGGTTAGGTCGTCTGGTACGAGAGTAACAGTCGAAGGCTGGATTCCGGCGGGGCAAGCGGAGCGCCGCCGCTTTCCCTTCGAGAAAAAGTGAAGAACCCGGCATGCCCAAAGATTTCGTCCATCTCCACGTCCACAGCGACTTCAGCCTCCTTGATGGAGCGGCCTCAATAAAGAAGCTCGTCGCCAAGGCCAAGAACGACAACATGCACTCGCTGGCCCTGACCGATCACGGCAATATGTTCGGCGCTCTCCAGTTCTACCGCGAATGCAAAGCTGAAAACATCAAGCCGATCATCGGCATGGAGGCCTATGTCTCGCCGGGGTCGCGCACCGATCGCAAGCGCTCGGAATATGGAGCCTATTTCCATTTCCTCCTGCTGGCCAAGGATCTGGAGGGATACCACAACCTCATGAAGCTCTCCTCTCTCGGCTACCAGGAGGGCTTCTACTACAAGCCGAGGATCGACAAGGACATCCTGCGGGAGCACTCAAAGGGCCTGGTCGGTTCGAGCGCCTGCCTGTCGAGCCCGATCAACCGCATGGCTCTGATGGGAACCGAAGAGCAGCTCCGCACAGAAATTGAGGACTACAACGACATCTTTGAGCCAGGGTCCTTTTTCCTCGAGATCCAGGACCACGGGCTGAAAGAACAACGGGACATCATTGAAAAGATTCCGCCCCTGGCGAAGGAATACGGAATCCCGATGATCGCCACCAATGATGTCCACTACCTGACGAAAGAAGACGCCCGGGCGCAGGAGATCCACCTGTGCATCAACACCGGCAAGACGATGGAGGATGACGATCGGCTGCGCATGCACACGAGCGAATTCTTCTTCCGCAACAAGGAGGAGATGAACCGCATCTTCAAGGACTTCCCCGAGGCGATCGAAAACACCGTCATGATCGCGGAGATGTGCAATCTCGAGCTGGACTTCAGCAAGACCCACCTCCCGCCATTCACCATCGACAAGGATGAAGAAGAGGACGACCCGGAGGCCTATTTCCTTCGGCTCTGCAGGGATGGGTGCCGTGAACGCTACGCTGATTTTGACGAGAACCAGGAGGCCCTGGACCGGCTCGAGTACGAGGTCGGGATCATCAAGGAGATGGGATTTGTCAGCTACTTCCTCATCACCTGGGACTTTATCCGCTACGCCAAAGAGCAGGGCATCCCCGTCGGGCCTGGCAGGGGCTCCGCCGCGGGAAGCATCGTCGCCTATGCCCTGGGCATCACCAACATCGACCCCCTGCGCTACGACCTCCTGTTCGAACGATTCCTGAATGTCGACCGTATCTCCATGCCTGATATTGATATCGACTTCTGCATGGATGGACGGGAAGAGGTGATCAACTACGTCCGTGAGAAATATGGAGAGGAGAGAGTCAGCCAGATCACCACCTTCGGCACCATGGCGGCCAGGGCGGTCATCAGGGATGTCGGACGGGCTCTCAACATACCGCTGCCCGAGGTCGATGCCATCGCCAAGAAGATCCCCGGAGGACCCGGAGTCAAGCTGGGTGAGAGCCTTGCGGCGGACAAGGAGCTCGCGGCCATGGGGGAAAAGGATCCCCGCATCTCCGAGCTCTTCGAGATAGCCCAGAGGCTCGAGGGTCTCAACCGCCACCAGTCCACCCATGCGGCGGGTGTCGTCATCGGAGATGCCCCGCTCATCGAGATGATCCCTCTCTGTAAGAACGGCGATGACATCCTGAGCCAGTGGTCCATGGAGGACCTTGAGAAAATCGGCATGCTGAAGATGGATTTTCTCGGTCTCCGGACCCTCACCATCATCTCCCGCTGCACCAGGGAGATCCTGAAAACCCGCGGCGAGACACTCGAAATCGATGACATCCCCCTGGACGATCCAAGCACCTACGAGCTGCTCTGCAAGGGGGAATCGATCGCCGTCTTCCAGCTTGAATCCAAGGGGATGCGGGATCTCCTCCAGAAACTCAGGCCGGACAGCTTCGAGGACATCATCGCCCTGATTGCCCTGTATCGCCCCGGCCCCATCGAGGGCGGCATGGTTGACGATTATGTCAAGGTCAAGCATGGCCAGCAGGAATGGGAACCCATACACCCTCTGCTTTCGCCCATCCTGGCCGAGACCAACGGCGTCATCCTCTACCAGGAGCAGGTGATGCGTATCGCCAATGAGCTCGCGGGCTTCAGCCTGAGCGAGGCGGACACCCTCAGGCGAGCGATGGGAAAGAAAAAGATGAAGCTCATGGCCGAATTCTCTGACCAGTTCATCGAGGGTTCCCAGAAAAACGAGGTCTCCGTTAAAGGAGCGAAGGAGATCTACGACCTCATCGAAAAGTTCGCGGGCTACGGATTCAACAAGTCCCACTCCGCCGCTTACGCGGTCCTGAGCTACCAGACAGCCTACCTCAAGGCAAACTACCCGGCTGAATTCATGGCCGCCGTAATGACCTGCGAGATGAACAATACCGACAAGATTGTCGAAAATCTCGAGGAGTGCAGACGCATGAACATCGAGTTCAAGGCGCCCGACATCAACACCTCGGAGAAGGAGTTCACGGTTGTCGACAACAAGATCTGGTATGGCCTGGAGGCCGTCAAGGGACTCGGAGGCAAGGTCGTCGATGGAATCCTCGAGGCGAGGCGCGAGGCCGAGTTCAAGTCGATCTTTGATCTCTCCGAACGCATCGCCGGCAATTCCATCAACAAGTCGGCGCTTGAGCAATTAATCAAGAGCGGCGCCTTCGATTGCTTCGAAAAGAAACGGGCCCAATTGGTGGAGACCGTCCCGACCGCCCTGAAGCGCGGACAGGAAGCGCGCAAAGACAAGGAGCGCGGGCAGATGACCTTTGGTTTCCTCGCCGCCTCCGCCCAGGAGGAAGGAGAGACCGACGACTCCTATCCGGACATCGACGAGTGGAGTGAGGCAGAGAAGCTAGCCAATGAAAAACAAAGCCTCGGGTTCTATCTCAGCGGCCACCCGCTTCAGAAATGGTGGCCCATCCTGAAAGGCTACACCACAACCACCGTTGAACAGCACCTCGAGGAAAGCGAGAACTCGAAGGTCCGCATTGGAGCGCTGGTGACCAAGCTCGAGAAGAGGGTCATGCGCAGAACAGGGCAGCCCTTCTATATCGCCACAGTGGAAGACATGAAACAGTCGATGGAGCTTTTCATCAGCGAAGAGCTGCACGAAAAATATGGAGAGTACCTGGTGGCGGATGCGATCATCCTGATCACCGGAAAGATCTACAACAGGGCGAATGGGAAGAGCCTGCGAGTAGAGCGGATCATACAGATGAAGGATATCCCGAGGCTGCTGACAAACGACCTCAGCATTCGAATTCCCCCTGAAAATGACGACAGCGACAAGCTGAAGTACAACCTCAAGAACCTCCTCGGCAGCCACAGGGGAAATTGCCCGGTCTTTCTCGTCCTTTCGAACGGAACGAGCCCCGGCAAGAGGATTCTTGTCGGTAAGGAGCTCTTCGTCACACCCGACTACGAACTCTTCGATGGAATCCGGAATCTCTTCGGAGAAAACTGCCTCGTCATCAACAACGCTGGCTGAGAAAGAAACAAGACGGCGGCTTGGAGAAACGCGCCCCCATGGTCAAGAGTCCGCTTTCCATTGAAGACTTCCCCGCCGGATTCGAGAGACGCCTCGATGCCAACCTCCAGGATTGCAGGGCTCGGATCGCCGCGGCAGCCATTCGCTCCGGCCGGGCCGCTGAAGACGTCACCCTGCTCACGGTGAGCAAGTATGTCGACTCAGAAGTCATGCGCGTCCTGTACGACCTGGGAGTCCGGAAATTCGGAGAGAACAGACCCCAGGAGGCTGCCAGGAAGAGCCGGGAGCTGGCAGATCTCGACGGGGTTGAGATCCATTTCATCGGCCACCTGCAGAGAAACAAGGCTCGATTGACGGTGGAGCATTGCCGATCGGTACACTCCCTTAACTCGCCTCGGCTCCTCAAAGAGCTCGAGAAACGATTGGAAGACCTTGAAACAGGTCAGCCGGACATCTTCGTCGAAGTAAACATCTCCGGAGAAGAATCCAAGATGGGACTGCCGGCCGAAGAACTGACCTGCCTCCTTACGGACATATCAAGCTCACCGAACGTGGCCGCGAGACTGCACGGCCTCATGACCATCCCTCCGTATTCCAGCGAACCGGATGAAACACGCGCCTGCTTCACACAATTGCGAAGGCTTCGTGACCAGCACATCACCTCAGGGTTATTACCCCCTGGAGCGGGACTGTCGATGGGAATGAGCTCGGACTTCGAGATGGCCATCGAAGAAGGAGCTACCGTGGTGCGAGTCGGAAGCGCGATCTACAGCCAGGATTGAGAAAACCGCGATGACTGGAGAAAGAGCCGCAAGCCAGGTCGGCCTGGAAGAAACGGATTCAGGCGTGCTCATCAATATACGCGCGGCGCCGGGCGCCGCCCGGGACAAGATTCTCGGAATTCATGCAAACGCCCTGAAAATCGCCGTCTGCGCGCCCGCGCTTGACGGTAAGGCCAACAAGGCCCTCTGCCGTGTTCTCGCAAAGAAACTCGGTATCAAGCGCTCGTCGGTCAGTCTCCACAGCGGCAAGACATCACGAAACAAGCGTCTTCTGCTGGCAGGTATCGGCAAAGCTGAAGCTGCCGACATCGTAGCTGAGGCGCTCCCAGGCGGAAAGAGGTCCCGATAATAAGGTCATTAAGAGATCCCAGTTCCACTTCTTTTCCTTTGCTTTAAGGACGTCTTCTGACGATATATTGAAAACCTGCTGGTGGTTTTCATGGCATCAGCCCCCATAAAAACGAAACACGGAATAAAAAAGAACAGGGAAGAGACATGATTCACATTGAAGAAGATGAGCTGAAACTGATCCACCTGGGCGATGAGGAGGAGGGAGAAGATGAGAAGGAGCAGAAGGCTCCAAAGGCTCCAGCCGTCGCCATGGACCTCCTCAAGAAAGAGCGAACGATTATCATCTCCGAGGAGGTTTCTCCGAAGCTCACCCAGCGGGTCATGAGCTCGCTGCTCTGGCTTGATTCGCAATCAGACGACCCGATCAAACTCTATATCAACACGCCCGGCGGATCGGCCGATGATGGTTTCGCGATCTTCGACCTGATCCGTTTCGTTAAGGCGCCGGTCTACAACATCAGCTTCGGATTGAACGCCAGCGCCGGAACCATCATCCTCCTTGGCGCACCGAAGGAGAGGCGGCTGGCCCTTCCAAATGCCAGGATCATGATCCACCAGCCCTCCGGCGGCAGCCGCGGACGATCCTCCGACATCGAGATCACCGCAGAGGAAATTCTCAAGCTTCGCCACCGTGCCAACGAGGTGTTCGCTGAAGAATGCGGCCGTACGGTGAAGCAGGTTGAAAAAGACACGGACCGCGACTACTGGATGAGCCCCGAGGAGGCCATTGAATACGGACTTGTCGGACGCATCATCACGAACCTAGACGACGTCATTAAATAGCAGCGCAGCTCGACCCGGCCGCCAGGCATTCCAGATGAACCATCCCCTCCCCCGCCTCGGGGTACTCTTCTCCGGAGGCGGACGTACAGTGGAAAATATCGCCCGCAACATCCTCGAGGGATCCCTCGAAGCTGAAATCGCCATAGCGATCTCCAGCCACGAGGGAGCGGGAGGAATCGAGCGCTCGCGCGGATTTGGAATTCGAACAGAGGTTCTCGATCACCGCGAACACGGCCCAGAGCTCTCTGACAGGATCAACGAGTTGCTCGAAGACGCGCAGGTCGACTGGGTACTGCTCGCCGGCTTCATACGTTTCTACGAGGTCCCAGAACGCTATCGCGGCAAGGTGCTCAATATTCACCCTTCCCTCCTGCCTGATTTCGGAGGCAAGGGCTTCTACGGCATGAAGGTCCATCGCGCCGTGATCGAGGCTGGAGTCGGATTTTCAGGCTGCACCGTTCACCTGGTCAACGATGAATATGACAAGGGGCCGATCGTCGTTCAGCGTTCCATAGCCGTTGAGCCTGGTGAGACGCCCGAGACACTCGCCTCCAGAGTTTTCGAGGAGGAATGTATCGCCTACCCCGAGGCTCTTCGGCTCTGCCTCAGCGGCCGGCTGCGATTAGAGAATAACCAGGTTGTGATCACTGACGCCGAGAGCGATTGACAGCCGGGACGGGCCTAATCGGCGCCCTTCTTCACAGGCCGCTCTTTCCACCACTTGACCCATTCGGCATCCGACTTGAACAGTTCCCCGCTGGCCTGCCGAAGGAGCTCGTAGAGAAGCGGCTTGAGGCCGCGGTCTATATCCCCGAGGTTGCCGATCAGAACAGCGAGAAAGCGGTTGTTGAAGTCAGGATCCTTCTTCCCGGCCCAGACGCACAGCCACCCGGAAATGAAAAGATCTTCGCTTTGCTTCAAGAGCAAGGCCAGCTTCAATCGTTTCATGGGATCTTCAAGTTTTCGTTTTTTCCCGGGAGGAATGATCCAGATCTCCATCTCTTCGGAAGTAAGAGGGATATTGCTGTCACGATCCCCCTCGATCTCCCACCGGGAAGGACGGAAGGTTACCCTGAACCGGGCCCGGCACGCGATCTTGCGCAGCGGCAGGTCTTTCGGCAGCTTGTAGTCAATCTCGCACTCCCAGCCAGCCTCGGGCTTGAGCACGACCGTCTGCTGCCGGCTCTTGATACGCAAGGGGAGTCGTTCGCTGTTGGTGATGTGACTTCCATCGAAAAGACACTTGTCAAAAACAATGAAAAGCTCGCCAACCACTCCCTGGCGCACCTCGAACCGCGCGACTTTGCCTGACTTGTTCAGAACCCTGAAAAGAACCTGGGGAGCTTCACCCACCTCGTAAACGAGCGCGTCCGCATCGACCCGGGTCACCAACTCCTTCTTGAGCTTGCGCTCCATGGCCTTCCGTATCAATCGGCGGCAAAGAAATCTCAGAGGGGAAGCCGGATCCAGTTGCAGGATCGCCTCGGCCATCTTGCGGGCCAATTGGTGGCGACCATACTCGAAATGTCGCTGGGCCTCCTCAAGCTTCTGTTCAAAGAACTGTCCGGCTGAAGACTCGCGCGACACCAGGTCAATTTCTCCCTGGTCGCCGGCGACATCTTTCAGGATCTTCCTCAGGACGATCTCGATTTTCTCGGCATTCCCGGTCACCTGCCGAATCCAGCTTCTCAGCTCAGGTACCACACGCAGCCCCCTCTTCCTGAGCTTCGCCTCAGCGGCCTCCTGCTCGGCATCTCGACCGGCCAGGACCTTCCTGATGAGCTGGCTGACCTCGGGGGTCACCTTATCTGCAATCGCTCCCGCGCCCCGTTGATCCGACCCCTTCTTCGCGCCGGCAGGTCCCCGCAAGGGACGCAGTTCAAGCTCCTCCTGCGCCTGGAGGGTCCGGCTGGAGGCCAGTTGCAACGACACCGTCCCCGGAAAACCCAGCAGGATTGCCAGGAAGGCCGTTTTGCCCATGCAGCTGCATTTCCATCGGAGGCTGGAATTCATGATCCCTCCGTCCAGGTCAACCCCTCAACCTTTATCATACCCCTGTGACCGATCGATTCCACAAGGAGCCAGAAATGCTCTTCCAATCCGCCGGGTCGATTACTCTTCGCCCTCCGGCTCGGCAGCCTCTTCCGCGGGAGCTTCAGCCTCGGACTCCTCGGCGGCGGGCTCTTCAGCGGCCTCTTCCGCGGGAGCTTCAGCCTCGGACTCCTCGGCGGCGGGCTCTTCAGTAGCCTCTTCCGCGGGAGCTTCAGCATCGGACTCCTCGGCGGCGGGCTCTTCAGTAGCCTCTTCCGCGGGAGCTTCAGCCTCGGACTCCTCGGCGGCGGGCTCTTCAGCGGCCTCTTCCGCGGGAGCTTCAGCATCGGACTCCTCGGCGGCGGGCTCTTCAGCGGCCTCTTCCGCGGGAGCTTCAGCCTCGGACTCCTCGGCGGCGGGCTCTTCAGTAGCCTCTTCCGCGGGAGCTTCAGCCTCGGACTCCTCGGCGGCGGGCTCTTCAGCGGCCTCTTCCGCGGGAGCTTCAGCCTCGGACTCCTCGGCGGCGGGCTCTTCAGCGGCCTCTTCCGCGGGAGCTTCAGCATCGGACTCCTCGGCGGCGGGCTCTTCAGTAGCCTCTTCCGCGGGAGCTTCAGCCTCGGAACCTTCGGCGGCGGGCTCTTCAGCAGAACCCGCTTCGGCATCACTGTCTGCAGGAGTTTCTACTGCAGCGTCCTCGCCTTCGACAGCGGGAGCAGCCTCGACGGAACCTCCGCCCTCGACCTCCTTGAGACTGAGACCGATCTTACGGGCCTCTGGATCAACACGAATGATCTTGACTGAGACCTTGTCCCCCGCATTGACCACCTCCTCAGCCGAACCAATCTTCTGATCGGCCAGTTCTGAGATATGGAGCAATCCTTCGAGGTTTTCCTCAAGCTCAACGAAGACACCGAAATTCGTTATCTTGGTCACTGCGCCGGAAACAACCATTCCTACACGGTACTTCTCAGGAATGTCCTTGTCCCAGGGATCTTCCTCGAGTTGCTTGAGCCCGAGAGCGATTCGCTTGCGGTCCTGGTCGACATTGAGAACGATAGCCCGTACGGAATCACCCTTCTGAACGATCTCATTCGGATGGATGACCTTCTTGGTCCAGGACATGTCCGCGACATGCAGGAGACCATCAATTCCATCTTCGAGTTCGACAAAGGCTCCGTAGTTGGTGAGATTCCGAACAATACCCTCGATAACCGTTCCGATCGGGAATTTTTCAGCGACGAGATCCCAGGGGTTCTGCTCGACCTGCTTCATGCCGAGAGAGATCTCCTGCTTCTCCTTCTTGATCTCGAGGACAACCACCTCCGCCTCATCTCCAATCGAAACAACCTGGTTGGGATGGTTGATCCGCTTGGTCCAGGACATTTCGGAGATATGCACGAGGCCCTCGACTCCAGGCTCGAGCTGGATGAAGGCGCCGTAGGAGAGCACGTTGACGACTCTTCCCTCCACCCGGCTTCCGACCGGGTACTTCTCCTCGATATTCGACCAGGGGCTCTCTTCCTTCTGCTTGAGCCCCAGCGAGATACGCTCTTTCTCCTTGTCGACCTTCAGGATCTTGACCTCGATCTCCTCATCAATCTTGACGAGATCAGACGGATGGCTGATGCGGCCCCAGCTCATGTCTGTGATATGGAGCAGGCCGTCGAGACCTCCCAGGTCTACAAAAGCGCCAAACTCGGTGATGTTCTTGACCACTCCCTTGCGAACCTGGCCGATCTCGATACCAGCGAGAAGCTCCAGTTTCTGGGATTCACGCTGCTCTTCGATGAGCCGGCGACGGGAAACGACGATGTTCATCCGAGCTTCATCTATCTTGATAATCTTGCAGGTCATCTCCTGCCCGATGTATTCGGAGATATCACCAGTACGACGAATGCCTATCTGGGAAGCGGGCAGAAATACCGGCACGCCAATCTCGATGAGAAGCCCGCCCTTGATCTTCCGGATCACCTTGCCGGTGACCTCGTCCCCTTCCTTGTTCGTCGCGACAACACGTTCCCAACCGCGCTGGCGATCAGCTTTGCGCTTGGAGAGTGCGACCAGGCCATCTTCGTCCTCAACCGACTCGAGGAGGACCTCGACCTCGTCTCCGATACTGAGTTCTGAGGCGTTATCGAACTGGTCAAGAGGAACCGCGCCCTCTGACTTATAGCCCACATCGATAATCGCCGAATCACCAATGATATTGACGACCTTGCCCTGGATAATCTTATCCTGCTCGAAGCTGCAGACCGATTGTTCGTAGGCCTCTGCAACCTGGTCGGCATCAAGGCCCTTCATGGCCTCGGTTACCTGGGATTCTAATTCTTCTTGAGTAAGATCAAACTGTTTGACTAAAGGATTTACAGACATTTACAAACCGAACCTGGGGAAAACACCCTGCAATTCCCGACAACAAAAAAGCCGGGAAGCGGGGACTGGGGGTTGATAAAAGAAACACATAGAACACAAACGGCCAATTCTCTCCGAAACAGGATTAAAGACCACAGCAAAATCGCCGCTCAGCTATGTTTTCTGCGATTTGTGTCCACATCGTTCCGAAAATCGACCTCCAGGAAGCTCTTCGTGCGCAAAAACCCTGGAACAGGCCGAATCCGCTTGTCGCCAGTGTAGCCGTCGCCTTTTAGATTTCGCGACCGGAATGGTCAGGGAGAGCGTTTTTTCTCTACTTCGCCCACGAGAAAATCGATCGTCTGCTCGACAGTCCAGTCATCGGTACAGACCCTGATGGCCCCCTCGGGTTCAATCAAGGGTGAATCAACGCGATTCCTGTCCCGGCTGTCGCGGGACTCGATCGCCTCGCGGATTTCCTCATAGGTCGAAGAATTTCCTGTCCCATCTCGCTCACGGAAGCGGCGTCGAGCTCTCTCCTCGGAGCTCGCATCGAGATAAAACTTCAGGTCGGCATCGCGAAAAACGACGCTTCCCATGTCCCTGCCCTCCGCCACAACCCCCGTCTCCCGGGCACAACTTCGCTGCAAACCAAGCAGGCCGCCGCGATATTCGCCATCATCCGCAACTCGCCAGATATTGGAGGTCACCTCCGAACTCTTCAGGCTGCCGGAGATCTCTCGCTCTCCGATGAAAACAAGAGTCCTGCCGCTATCCCCCTCCCCGGACGGAGCCTCATCCCTGAAGGTAAGCTCGAGATCTCCTATCATCTCGAGAATATCGTCCCGCCGCTCAAACATCTCCTCGATCGCGCAGCCTTCAGCGGCCGCCCGCTCCAGGGCCAGCAAGGTAACCGCCCTGTAGATGAAGCCTGAGTTCAGATAAGGCAACCCCAGACGTCTCGCGACAATCCTGGCCACAGTGCTCTTGCCCGCCCCAGCAGGTCCGTCAATAGTGATAATCATGCCCGTTCACCCCTGACAGCGGGTCCGGAACCCCGCGTTTGACTTACAGGTCTGTTTCGGAGCGAGACTTTAACACCCGCACCAAGGCCGAAGCAAAAACAAACGAAACTTCCTTCCTTTCAACTGAAGGCTCCATCTTCTTCCCTTCGCCTTGATGGCTCAAGGGTCACGACATCGGTAAAGCCGACATCCGCTCCGCCCTCCTCCAGCGCCCTGTTGAGATTGCCCGAGCGGTAGCCATCAGGGTCAACCGTAACCGAACGAAAGCCCAGCTTCCCGCCTTCGGACTCAACCCGCGTAAACACCGAGGCCTCCCTGAGCTCTTCGATGCGCCCCAGGGGAACCTCGATCCTCGCAATATCTCCATAATGCCGCACTCGCCGAATCTCAAATCCCAGCGCCGAAAGCAATTCCTCAAGCGCCTCGACCTGGCGTAATTTCTCCCTGGTAACCTCGGCGCCATAGGGAATCCGCGAGGAGAGACAGGGCGCGGCTGGCTTATCCCACGTCGGCAAACCAAGGAGCCGGGAGAAGACCCTGATGTCATCCTTAACGAGCCCTGCTTCCATCAGCGGACTGCGAACACCCTGCTCATTGCGAGCCTTCATTCCAGGTCGATAGTCGCCCACATCCCCGGCATGGCTCCCATCGAGCACCCAGGGAATCCCCTCCCGAGCGGCAAAGCCGCGCACCTCGTTGAATAATTCCGTCTTGCAGTGGTAGCACCTGTCCGGCCCATTGCGCCTGTAGAGAGGATTCTCATACTCATGCGTCTCTATTACCGAGAGGGAAAAACCCTGCTGGCAAGCCAGTTCCCGGGCCGCATCGAGCTCGTTTCGATCAAGGCTCTCGGACACGGCCAACACCCCATGCGCGTCTTCACCAAGAACCGCAGTGGCGACCTTCAGCAGAAAGGCGCTGTCGACCCCTCCCGAATAGGCGATGGCTACCGATCCCATCTCCTCGATAATGGAAGAAAGCCGTGAGAGTTCCGGCTCAGAGTTGATCAATTCAATCACTGCGTCTTCTGGCATACGCTTATGCTATCAGGGGCCGGAAACGGATGAAAGACCGGGGCATCACCCCGCCGCCGCTGGATAATCGCGTAAGCCGGAATATAATGCGCTGGCATCGTTTGAATCTATACGGAAAACGACACCACAGAACAAATGAACGATTTCTTCCACAACCTGGACGCCTCCCGCTCCCTGCTGATAGCTGGAGCCTACCTGCTTGGCAGCATCCCCTTTGGCCTGCTGATTGGAAAGGCCCACGGCATCGACATCCGCGATCAGGGAAGCGGTAATATAGGGGCGACCAACCTGGGCCGCGCGCTCGGAAAGAGATGGGCCTTCGCGGCCTTCCTGCTCGATTTTTCCAAGGGAATAGCCCCCGTCCTCATCGTTGGTAAGCTTCTCGGCGCCGAATCCTCCGGGCAGGATACGATACCTATTCTCGCAGGAACCGCCTCGATCCTTGGACACAACTTTCCCGTCTTCCTTAGATTCAAAGGCGGCAAGGGAGTCGCCACGACCTTTGGTGTCATAGCGGCTGTGGCGCTGCCGGCGGCCCTGGCGGCGGGGCTTGCCTGGATCATCCTGTACCTCTCCACCAGGACAGTCTCCATCGCCTCCCTGACAGCGGGGATCACCCTCCCGCTGGGAACCTGCTTCCTTGACCCACCCACACCCTTCTCCCCCCGCCTCGTATTTTCCATAGCAGTTGCCTGCCTGATCTTCATTCGACATCGTAAGAACATCTCCCGTATCCTGCGGGGCGAAGAGCTCACCTTTAAAAAGAAGACGGGTGACGGTCCTGCCGCGGAAAAAAACAGCGGCGAGAAAGACGGCCAGCCATGACAGAAACGACCCACCCCCCCATCCTCGTGCTGGGAAACGGCGGCTGGGGGACAGCCATCTCGATCGTCCTGAATTCCAACGGACACGATGTCAGGGTCTGGGGACACGATGCGGCCTACTGTGATGAAATCGAGAGCTCCCGTGAAAACAGGAAGTACCTGGCGGGAGTCACCATCCCCGAGGGGATCCTCTTCGGCTCAGACATTACCGAGCTGGCGGCGGGAGTGGAGACCGTATTCTCGGTGGTTCCTACTCAATTCCTGCGAGCCGCCTTAGAGGAAATCCGCGAGGGGCTTCCCGAGGCGGGTATCTACATCTCCTGCTCAAAAGGCTTCGAGCGCGAAACCCTGGAGCTACCCTCGGCAATTATCTCATCGTTTTTCCCCGAATCCAGGATCTCCGTTCTGAGCGGGCCTAGCCATGCCGAGGAGGTCTCGCTGGGTCTGCCCACAACCGTGGTGGTCGGCTGCGGAGACGAGATGCTCTGCTCGAAGATCCAGCAGATCATCAGCTCCAGGAGCTTCCGGGTATACACCAGTCCCGATATCAGGGGAGTCGAGGTGGCTGGAGCATCGAAAAACGTGATCGCGCTGGCTGCGGGGATCTCAGACGGGCTGGGCTACGGAGACAATGCCAGGGCAGCCCTGGTCTGCAGAGGAGCCAGCGAGGTGACTCGCCTGGGGGTGTCCCTCGAGTGCAGCAGGGAGACCTTCGCAGGCCTCTCTGGAATCGGCGACCTGGTAGCCACCTGCACCAGCCAGCACTCACGCAACCACACCGTCGGCAGGCGCATAGGAGAGGGCGAATCGCTCGATGAAATCCTCGCCTCGAGTGAAAAGGTAGCGGAGGGAGTCGAGACGACCCGCTCGATGCATCAACTCTCACAGAAAATCAATGTCGAGCTGCCGATCACGACCGAAGTCTACCGCGTTCTCTTTGAAGGCAAGACCCCCGCTTCGGCCGTTGCGGATCTCATGGGAAGAGAGCTGAAACGGGAATGACCCATCTCTCGGGACTCTCAGGGTTCCACTGGATGCGGCCCCCACGCCCACTCATCCTGTAAAGAACACCCCAGTAAAACCAAGACTGCCATGAGCACGAGCAACGACCCAATTTCATCCAGGACCCACTGCGACGGCGCGGTAAAATCCGAGGTCCATCGGTTTGACGGGACGTTCATCGACCCCGAGACCGACCAGGTCGTGGTCGAAGAACCCCTCGAAATACGGGTCAACTCGGAGGCCTTCTCGACCCTGATGCGGACCCCCGGAGATGATGAAGACCTGGCAGTCGGATTGCTCTACGCCGAAGGCGTAATCGACTCACGCGCGGATATCGGCGCTTTGTCGCTGCATGGAGAAGATGCGCTGGCTGAAGGCGAGACCGCAACAGATCTCCGGGCGGACGATGCTCTGCTGAATACGGCCGACCTGCTGCATTCAGATCCGAACAGAACCATCACGCCCCCCTCCCGCCAGGGTTCGTCCATGTCAAGCTGCGGCGTATGCGGAAAGCGAAGTGTCAGTGAGGCCATGGCGCTCACGCCTCCGCCGGCGCGGGAGCCTGCCCCGGAACCCTGGCTTTCACCCGAGCTCATCGGACTGCTCCCGGAGCGAATGGAACCGCTCCAGGAATTATTCCAGCGCACCGGAGCCCTGCACGCCGCTGGAATATTCGATCCGGAGGGAGAGCTCCTCTTCCTTCGCGAGGACATCGGTCGTCACAACGCCGTAGACAAAACAATAGGGGCCGCCCTGCTCGAAGAGCTCCTTCCGCTGAACAGATGTGTCCTGCAGGTGAGCGGGCGAGTGAGCTTCGAGATCGTCCAGAAAGCCTATCGCGCCGGAATCCCGGCCATCGTCTCGGTCTCGGGAGTTTCGAGCCTCTCGATCAATATGGCCCGCGCGATCGGCATCACACTGGCTGGCTTCGTCAGAGATGGAAAATACAGTCTCTACTCCAGGGGCCATTGCCTGCTGAATTCACCTCCGCAGGGCTGATGGAATCCTAGTTGCAAATTGACTGTGGAATACCCACAATCACCACAGTCTGAGGAAATGAGAAGGGCATTACTATTTTTCCAGCCGTTTTTTGGCTATCGAGGTCCATTAATGAACGAAGAGAACAATATCGCTGTTGAAGGCGAAAACAATTGGGAAGAAAAAGTCGGGCTGGCGAAAATGCTGGTTGGCGGAGTGATCATGGATGTGACCAACGCCGAACAGGCCCGGATCGCAGAGGCGGCCGGCGCGGTGGCGGTCATGGCGCTTGAGCGGGTTCCCTCCGATATTCGAAAAGATGGCGGAATCGCCAGGATGTCCCCCGTTTCCAAGATCCAGGAGATCCAGGAGTGCGCCTCGATCCCTGTGATGGCTAAATCGAGAATCGGCCACTTTATGGAGGCCGAGATTCTGGAAGCCCTGAGCGTTGACTTCATCGATGAGAGCGAGGTTCTCACCCCGGCGGACGAAGATGCCCATATCGACAAGAGCCCCTTCAAGGCGCCCTTCGTCTGTGGAGCCAGGAACCTCGGCGAAGCGCTGCGCCGAATCTCCGAGGGCGCCGCGCTGATCCGAACCAAGGGTGAGGCGGGAACCGGCGACATCATCCATGCCGTGCGGCACATGAAACTCATCAACTCCCAGATCAAAGAGCTGGCCGGACTGGGCGAATGGGACCTCGCGACCTGCGCGGAAAAACTCAACGCCCCCAGGGATCTTGTAAAGCGGGTAGCGAAGGACGGGAGGCTTCCCGTTCCGAACTTCGCGGCAGGAGGGATCGCGACCCCCGCGGATGCGGCCATGATGATGCGCCTTGGCGCTGAGGCCGTCTTTGTCGGCTCGGGAATATTCAAGTCAAGCCCCGACCCGGAGAAGCAGAGTGCCGTTGCCAGGGCGATCGTCGAAGCGGTCACCCATTTTGACAATCCCGCCGAGCTCGTGCGGATCTGCCAGAATGTAGATGTCGCGATGAGAGGCGAAGACACCGCTGAAATCCCTGAAGAAAAACTTCTTCAAAGCCGCGGATGGTAAACGCCAGGCGCTTTCCTGATCTGCCGCGGGCCGGCAAGCCAACCATCGGCGTGCTAGCCCTGCAGGGATCCTTCCCGCTTCACATCGCCAGCCTCCAACGCTGCGGAGTGGAGACCCGGAAAGTCCGGAAGCCGGAGGACCTCGAGGATATCCATGGGTTG
>Ga0207987_1000232_pt1 | contig 16791 bp, 15 predicted proteins | sample ETNtaG_19_FD_185768 | JGI IMG/M metagenome (GOLD analysis project Ga0207987, IMG submission 185768) | Marine microbial and viral communities from oxygen minimum zone, Eastern Pacific Ocean - ETNP201302PF86A (SPAdes) (version 2) | ecosystem: Environmental > Aquatic > Marine > Oceanic ...
ATTACCTAGTTCTATTTTATTAAGATACAGCTCAAGAATTTCGTCTTTTGTTAATACACTTTCAATATGTAGAGCTATAAAAATCTCTTTAACTTTACGAATATACGCTTTTTCTCGTGTTAAAAAGAAGTTACGAGCAAGCTGCATAGTAATGGTACTCGCGCCCTGTTTTTTCTCACCTGTTGAAATTAACACAATAGCAGAGCGGACAATACCAATAGGGTCTATACCAATATGGTCATAAAAACGGTTGTCTTCTGTTGCTAAAAAAGCATCAATTAAAGGCTGGGGAGTTTCATCTATAGTGACGGGAATGCGGCGTTTTTCACCAAATTGATTAATTAAGAGTCCATCTTTTGTAAAGACTTGCATAGGGGTTTGTAATTGCACGTCTTTTAAAACTTGCACACTGGGGATATCAGGTTTAACGTAATAATAAAGGCTGATTAAAGTGATCAGACCAAATAACGTGCAAATGATAAAAAATTGTAATGTTCGTTTTAATAAAATCACTTATATTTCCCTAAATGGACTCCCAATTGCGAGTTTAGACTGCTAGTATATATTGATTAAAAAATGAATAATATTTTTTACTAAAAAAATTATAACTTGTTTATTATTAAAACAAAGGTCAAGTTGCAAACATGCTAAGTCAACTATTTCAAAAGCCATCCACTGCGATGGTCGGAATTGATATCGGATCGCACTCTATCAAAGCAGTGCTTTTAAGTGAAATTGAAACGGGATTTCGACTAGAAGCACTTGCAATTGAACCTATGCCAAAAGGCGCAATGAGCGAGCGCTCTATTCAGGATATTGAAGCAATTGGTAACATAATTACAAAATTAAAAAGAAAACTACCAAAATCTTTAAAATCAGCGGCAGTGGCTGTATCAGGGCAAACCGTTATCACTAAAGTTATTTTTATGGATGTTTCATTAAGTGACGCTGAATTAGAGTCGCAAATTGAAATAGAAGCTGACAGCTTAATACCTTACCCCCTTGATGAAGTGAGTTTAGATTTTGAAAAGCTCTCTACCAACGAAGCCGACCCGAGTAAAATGAATGTGTTGTTATCTGCTGCGCGTACAGAAAGTGTTGAAGCCCGTGTGGGCGCACTTGAGGCGGCAAACTTAACCGCTAAAGTGGTTGATGTTGAAAGCTATGCGTTAAGTAGAGCAATGGATGTGTATTATCAGCAATTACCAAGTGACGCCTTTAATAAGTGTGTTGCGGTGGTAGATATTGGCGCTGTTTTAATGTTGGTGAGTGTTGTTCAAGCGGGAGAAACAATTTATACCCGTGACCAAGTGTTTGGTGGCGACCAATACACTAACAGCATTGTGTCTTACTATAACAAAGGCTTTGATGAGGCTGAAATAGGCAAAACAACAGGTGACTTACCCCCTAATTATACCTTTGAAGTGCTGGCACCGTTTCAAACATCATTATTGCAACAAGTGCGCCGTGCGGTACAAATGTTTTTAACAACTACAGGTAAAGATCAAGTAGATTATATTGTGCTAACCGGCGGAACATCGATGATTGACGGTTTAGATAGGTTGTTAATTGAAGAGCTCGGTATTCATGCTGTGGTTGCTGAACCATTTGCAAATATGGAAGTTTCGCCAAAAGTAGACAGAAATGTAATGCAGCGAAATAGAACGCAGTTTGCAATTGCTACTGGTTTGGCATTAAGGAGCTTTTCATCATGCCACATATAAATCTATTGCCGTGGCGAGAGCTACAGCGTGAAGAATCAAAAAAGAAATTTATAACAATTTTAGTGGCCGTTGCAGTATTTTGTTTTTTAAGTATGTATTTACTTAGTTCTTTTTATGCGGGTTTAAAAGATGGTCAAAATTTAAAAAATAATTATTTAAGCTCAGAAATCAGCATGCTTGATAAAAAAATCAGTGAAATAAGAGGTTTAGATAGAAAAAAAGAAAACTTACAACAACGTATGCATTTGATTGAAGAGCTACAAAGCAGCCGTAATTTAGGTACTCAAATTATGGATGAAGTAGCTAAGATTGTTCCTCAAGGCGTGTATTTAACTAAGCTTGAGCGCCGTGGTAGTCAAATTGATGTAGTAGGGCGCAGTGAATCAAACAATCGTTTATCTACTATGCTGCGTCAGGTACAAGGCTCATATTTATTAGAAAGACCTACCATGCAAGGCATTGTGGCAGGCGATCAAACATCACGGTTACTCAGTGATTTTAATATGGAGTTTTACGTAAAACCATTTGATGAAATTGGTGAGGTAAGTGATGAACCTTGATTTAAAAGCCTTAAATGAAATAGATTGGAATGAGATTGAGCTCGACAACATTGGCGAGTGGCCCGTTGCAGTAAAAGCAATTTGTTGCTTATTTATAGCCGGTTTAGTGTTGTTTTTTAGTTACAGCCTATTGGTATCTGATGAAATAGACAGCTATCACAGCGCGGTAGCTAAAGAAGTAGAGCTGCGCAGTACCTACAGAACAAAGTATGCCGTAGCCAGTAAGCTTGATATATACCGCCAGCAAATGGTTGAAATGGAAGATAAGTTTTCACAACTACTAAAGCGATTACCTACCTCAAATGAAACCCCAGGCCTGTTAGACGATTTATCTTATGTAGGTACTACTAGCGGTTTAACATTTTTGAAAATTGGCTGGTTACCTGAAGTCGAAAAAGAGTTTTATACTGAGCTGCCAATTAAAATTGAAGTAATAGGCACTTACCATGAATTTGGTGAATTTGTAGGAAAAGTAGCCCAATTACCACGAATTGTAAGTTTACACGACTTTTCGATTGTATCATCTGGCGAAAAGCAACTAACATTCAGTGTGGTAGCAAAAACATATCGTTATGAAGAAGGGGTTAAAAAGTGAGATTAGTCCCTTTATTATCATTATCAGTTTTATTGTTGGCAGGTTGTAACGACGATACGTCGGAGCAAAAAGAATTTATTGACCAAGTTAAGGCCAGCACCACGCCTAAAGTTGAGGAAATACCTGAATTAACGCAGTTTGAACATTTTGAATATAATGCATCGCAGTTACGTAGTCCTTTTGTGGCTCCACAGCCTGAAATTATTCAAAATAAGCTAACGCAAATTAAAAATTGTTTACACCCTGACCCTGATAGAGTGAGAGAGCCACTAGAAAAGTACCCGCTCGATAACCTATCAATGAAAGGTACATTAGGCTCTAACGGGCAAATGTGGGCACTGATCACCGCAGCGGATGAAACGCTGCATAGGGTAACGGTAAATAATTACTTAGGGACGTATGACGGTAAAGTTAAGTCTGTAAGTAGTGATTATGTAGAACTAGTTGAATTAATCCCTGATGGGTCGGGTTGTTGGAAAGAGCGGCTGACTAAATTGGAAATGTTAGAGGCGGCAAATAATGGCGCAAATTAATAATAAAAAAGGTAAAACACACATGCATAAGGATGTACTTTGGCATCATCGTTTTCAAACGGTGTTATTTGTCATATTGGCTCTTTTTGTTGCAAAAACAGCCAGTGCAGCGCCGCTACTTTATGATGTACGTTATAACCCCTTGCTAAAAGGCGAGACAGAGTTACAACTTGTATTTGACGAAGAGCTAACACAACAACCTAAAATTCAAGTACACAACACACCAGCGCGTATAGAAATGCTATTTGATGGTGCAGAACTAGAACAGGGTCTTGAAAATGTGCCGGTCGATCACGCAGGTATTAACAGTGTAAGCAGCGTACTGACAGAGCAAGGCTTAAAAGTTACGGTAAATTTAGAGCGTTTAAAAATATACGAAACACAAGTTAATAATAACTTAGTGTCGTTGCGCGTATCTGATAACCCGCTTACTGAGCAAGCTTCTGATGAAAGCAGCAATAGTTATGATGCCTCAAGCGCTTATATTAATCGGATTCAATCTATTGATTTTCGTCGTGGTGAAAAAGGCGAAGCAAAAGTTTTAGTATTTTTACAAGACACGCAAGCTGCAATAGAAGTACATGAAAGTGGTGGAAAAATAATTGCAGAGTTTCATCACACAGATATTTTAGATGACTTACTGTATGAATTAGATGTGCTAGATTTTGGTACTGTAGTAAGTACCATTGAAACCTTTAAAGAAGATAGCTTAAGCCGTGTAGTTATTGAGCCTAATGCTGCTTTTACCTTTACCTACCAGCAAATAGATAACATTTTAACGTTAACCATTGAAAAAGATGAAACGCAAAATGCCTATTTAGATGGCGGCAAGGAATATCAAGGTCGTCCAATGACCTTAAACTTCCAAGATATTTCGGTTAGAGCTGTACTGCAAATCATAGCGGGTTATAACGAGTTTAACTTAGTAACGAGTGACTCAGTAACTGGCAATATTACACTTCGTTTAGATGGCGTTCCATGGGATCAAGCTTTAGATGTTGTACTACGTATTAAAGGCCTTGATAAGCGTATGGATGGCTCTATATTGATGGTTGCGCCAGCTGAAGAGCTCGCCGCTCGTGAAGCTAAAGATTTACTAGCAAAACAAAAGGTCGAGGATTTAGAGCCGCTTTACAGTGAGTATATTCGTTTAAACTACGCTAAAGCTGAAGATTTTGCGGATTTACTGAAAACCGACACTAACAGCATCATTTCTGCCCGAGGCAGTGTATCGGTTGACCAGCGTACCAATACATTACTTATCAAAGATTCAGCGAAGAGCATTGAGAGTATTCGCCGTATGATTGAAACACTCGATATTCCAGTGCAACAGGTTGTTATTGAATCACGTATGGTAACAGTGCGCGATAACGTCACAGAAGATTTAGGCGTGCGTTGGGGATTTAGTGATCAACAAGATAGCGATGGTATCTCTGGCTCGCTTGAAGGAGCTGAGTCTATCTCAAATGGCACTATTCCTGATTTATCAGACCGTCTTAATGTAAACCTACCCATTACTAACCCTGCGGCAAGTATTGGTTTACACATAGCTAAGTTGGCTAATGGCACTTTAATTGATTTAGAGCTAAGTGCTTTAGAAGAAGAAAATAAAGGTGAGATTATTGCGAGCCCGCGCATTACTGCAGCTAATCAGCAAAAAGCACGTATTGAGCAAGGTACTGAAATCCCCTATACCGAATCAGCCTCAAGTGGTGCTACTACTGTAAGCTTTAAAAAAGCGGTATTGAGCCTTGAGGTTACACCGCATATAACGCCTGATAACAAAGTTATTTTAGACTTAGTTATTACACAAGATACTCGTGGCGAAACGGTTCAAACCGGAACAGGTGAAGCGGTTTCGATAGACACTCAACAAATTGAAACACAAGTGCTGGTTGATAACGGCCAAACCGTTGTGCTGGGTGGTATTTTTCAGCAGCAAATAATTAATACCACAAATAAAGTACCTGTACTTGGTGATATTCCATATGTTGGACGCTTATTTAAGAGCACCAGCGAGTTTAATGAGAAACGTGAATTACTTATTTTCGTGACACCGAAAATACAAATAGACTAAAATTTAGTGGTTTTATGTTCGTCAACGAGTGTTTATTGATAATAATTGCTCGTTATATGGCTTTTTATTGTAATAGACTTGAAATACCCGGCCAATTACTGAGATAATCCCCTCCTTAATTTTGGGGCCAGGTCGTTAGGCGGGGTTTTATTTCAAATTTTAGAGTTCGTTTGTACTAAAAGATATGGCTGAGAAACGTAATATATTTCTAGTTGGCCCCATGGGGGCTGGCAAAAGCACGATTGGTCGTCACATCGCTGACCAATTACACCTTGAATTTGTCGATTCTGATCAAGAAATCGAACGCCGTACCGGTGCAGATATTGCCTGGGTGTTTGATCTTGAGGGTGAAGAAGGCTTTAGACTTCGTGAAGAATCTGTTATTGGCGACTTAACCGAAATGCAAGGTATTGTACTTGCAACCGGTGGTGGTTCAGTAATGAGTAAAGAAGTTCGAAACAAGCTTTCGGCTCGTGGTATCGTTGTATACCTAGAGACACCTATAGAAAAGCAAGTTGCACGCACGCAACGCGACAAGCGTCGCCCATTACTGCAAACTGAAGAAGCACCTCGTAATGTACTAGAGCGCTTAGCAGAAGAACGCGAGCCACTATACAAAGAAGTTGCCGATTTTGTTGTACGCACCGATGAGCAAAGCGCTAAAGTTGTTGCTAACCAAATCATCGAGAAATTAGATTTTTAAAAACCAATAATAAAGGAAATAACAAAGCATGCTTGAATTAACTGTTAATTTGGACGAGCGAAGTTATCCTATTTTTATTGGTCAATCTGCACTTCAAGATAATGGCCGCCTTGTTCACCACATTGGTGATTGTCGGCCTATCATTATCACTAACGACACAGTTGCGCCTTTATATTTACAAGGACTGCTTGATTCGTTAGCTGATCTAGACCCTCTTTCTTTTGTCATTCCAGATGGTGAGCAATACAAGTCGCTTGAATGGTTTGAGAAAATATCTGCTTTTTTATTGCAAAATAATTGCGGCCGAGACACATGCTTAATTGCACTAGGTGGCGGCGTTATTGGCGATTTAACAGGTTTTGTTGCTGTATGTTATCAGCGCGGTGTACCGTTTATTCAAATTCCGACCACGGTACTATCACAAGTTGACTCCTCTGTAGGGGGCAAAACAGCGGTAAATCACCCACTGGGTAAAAACATGATTGGGGCGTTTTATCAGCCGCAAGCGGTTTTTATTGATACTAATTCACTTCACACTTTACCGGCGCGCGAATTTGCAGCGGGTATGGCCGAAGTTATTAAGTATGGTTTAATTTACGATACCGAGCTATTTGCTTTTATTGAGCAAAATGTAGAAAAGCTACAGCAACTAGATGAAGCAAGTTTGCAGCATATTATTTATAGATGTTGTGAAATTAAAGCGCTTATCGTGGCGCAAGATGAAAAAGAAAATGGCCTTCGTGCATTACTCAACTTAGGGCATACCTTTGCGCATGCAATTGAAGCGCAAATGGGGTACGGTGTATGGCTACATGGCGAGGCTGTTGCTACCGGAATGGTACTTGCTGCTAAATTAGCGCATACACGCGGTGATTTATCGCAAACTGAGGTAGATAGAATTGTAACGCTACTCAAGCTTTATAATTTACCGACTGAGATCCCAAGTGAAATGACTGCTGAGCAGTTTTTAATGCATATGCGCAAAGACAAAAAAAATAAAAAAGGCACTATCCGCTTTATTTTACCTACTCAATTTGGTCAATGCGCATTGGTAGATGACGTATCAGACGACCAAGTTAGAGCGTTAATCGAGCAATAATGCAGGCGCAAATTTTACCAAGCCGTGTGGCGTTGGTGGATAGAATCGCTCTGCAATTTGAATACGGGCAAAACTTAATTGTATTACTAGGCACCTCTGGCCTAGGCAAAAGTTATATGCTCGAAACCTTCATCACCGACAAATACAACAGTTTTAATAAAGCATTTGTACAAGTAAGTGCCAGTGTCAATGATGTATCACTGATGAGTGATATATTAGAGCAAAGCTTTAACTCTCCGCTGATTGACCACGATTTATCGTTAAGTGAAAACTTTTACCAATTGTTGCAGCAGCAGCCGTGTGAGGCTTGTTTGTGGGTGCTCGATAATGCAAGGCACTTATCTGAAGAGCTATTACAGGAGTTAGAGTTACTTGCCAAAAACAGCCCTATAACGCTTTATATCATGCTAGCTTCGCAATCAAAGCTAGCTATTAATAATGCCGTTGAAATTTACTTAGAGCCTTTATCTGCACATGAATCTAAACAGCTAATGAGCTGGTATTTTCCTAATTTACCGTACGATGAAGACCCCGTATTTAGCGCATTTTTAAATGAAGCGAATGGCAACCCCAGCTTATTATTAGCATGGCAACCAACGGAGCATGTGGCTGATATTGTAAAAAAAGATAAAGTGTCGTGGCGAGTACACTTAATCTCGTTGTTAATTATAATTATGCTACTTATCATTGGGTTGCTGTATAAAAATGACATGACCCAGTGGTGGCAAACGTACTATCAAAATCAACAAAGCCAGGACATAGATACCGCTATTCCTGCTTCTAAAATTGTCGCTATCCCAAGCGCAGATAAAGAAGTCAGTAATGATAATTCTGATATATCAAAAGCGGATTTGCCTTTAGAGCCGGTCAGCGATAAATCACAAGGTAATGTAGCGCCCCATAAAAACGATGTGCCGGCGATAATGCAAAGTTTAACGCGTCAGGCTCAACAAAGCGCTCAAAGTGAGCAAAGCGAGGCGTTACCACAAAGCTTAAACACTCCTGAGACTATTGAGCCAATTGAAAGTGACGATAAAGAAAGCCCGCAGCCTAAAATCTCAAATAACGTATCCGATAACGCTTGGTATTTAGCTCAGCCAGATAATAATACAACTGTGCAGCTGCTAGCCGTTACACAGGAAAAAATCACCCGTGAGTTTATTATTGAACATAATTTAAGCCAGCGCGCTAAGGTATATCAAACTAAGCGAAATAATAAAGTGTGGTGGGTGGTTACTATTGGCAGTTATGCATCACTCGCTGATGCTAAAAGTGCGTTGTCTGCCTTGTCGAGTGCGCTTAGAAAGAACAAGCCTTTTTATAAAAAAATCAGCAAAATAAAACAAGAAATTGCACGACTTGATCAGTAAACTGACTCACTTTAGTGTAAAATCGCGCTACAGCAGATTGAAGTTAAGAACCAATGCAACAAAAGAGTAGAGCCTTCCTTAAATGGGCTGGCGGTAAATACAGCCTAGTTGAAGATATTAATGCACGTTTATCTCAAGCCAGCAAACACGCTGAAACCTTGGTAGAACCTTTTGTAGGTGCAGGCTCGGTATTTTTAAATAGTAATTTTAAACACTATTTACTCAACGACATCAATGCTGATTTAATTAACTTATACAAAGAGCTCAAGCGCTCGCCTGATGAGTTTATAAGTGACTCTAAAAAACTATTTGTTGATTTAAATAACCACCCAGACGCTTACTACGAATACCGTGTACAGTTTAATAAAAGCAATGATGTATATGAGCGCGCAATGCTCTTTTTATACATGAATCGCCATGGTTACAATGGGCTGTGTAGGTATAACCTCAAAGGCATTTTTAACGTGCCATTTGGTAAATATAAAAAGCCTTATTTTCCAGAAAAAGAAATGTATTTTTTTGCCGAAAAAGCACAAAAAGCCACATTTACCTGCCTAAGCTACGATGATGTATTTAAGCTTGTGCCAAACAATGCGGTTATTTATTGCGATCCGCCTTATGTACCGCTAAGTAAAACAGCGTCGTTTACCTCTTATGCTAAAGGCGGGTTTAATTTAGACGATCAAGCAAACTTGGCAAACTTAGCCGAGCAAGCCGCGTTTGAAAACAATACCCCAGTGCTTATATCTAATCACGATACCGTATGGACGCGAAAAATTTATAGCCAAGCTACACTTGGTAAAATTCAGGTAAAACGTACTATCAGCCCTAAAGGTGGATCACGCAACAAGGTCGACGAGCTAATGGCTATGTATTTAGCACCCAAGCAACCACTGCGTAAATTGTCACTACAAAAATAACAAAAAACAGCACAGCTAAAGCAATAATAAAAAGAGGAGAGTGTTGCTGGAAGTCGGCTTGGCGTTTGTGCTCTGATTGCACACCAAAAAATGCTGCTAGCACACTTTGCAACGCGCTAATAAAGTGCAGCATTATTTAAAATAGAGGTTTTATTGAAGGCGTATTCTTAGCGTCTTCTGGGCTAGTTAATAGCTCTAATAAATCTAAATAATGAAACTGCGCACTGCGGCTATCGCCTGTTAGCCACGAAAACCACGATGAGTCTTCTTCTACTTTCGCACACGTTAAGGTGTTTGAAGTGTTTTTACTACTTGCCTGATGCTGACAATTGCTAACTAAGCTTAAATCTTGCTCAGAACTTGGCGCAAAACTAAATGCTCCAATAAATAACAATGCCGACGCAATTAAGATCCCTGTTTTAAATGCACGCATAATATTAGCCTAAAATTAAGTTACTCCTTTAATAATAACAAAAGCTGTATAAATAACAAACTAATATTTATCTGTAATAGCTAAGGCCCGTTGAAACTTATGAGTTAAAGTGTGTTCTCAAGCTAAGAGTTTTTAAATCGCGCCCCGAAGTTTGTAATCGAGTGGGCACAATAACTGCTCTTGCGTTAATCTAATAGCTTACATCATGTAAGCTAAGCTTGTGTGTCCTACTCACGGCCTTGCCAAAAATTAAACACGCTGCCCAAAACTCAAGCATTAAAGCTCAACACGCCCTAAAGCTTTTTATAAATAAATACTTATATATTTAAATCGAAATTTTAGTTATGCCTAATTTACAGTGTATTACTTGGGAAACTTCAGCATTTACGGTACATTAAGGCATACTTTACTGATTGACGGATTACTATGTTAAACCCTGAACAAAAATACTTAATTGCGCCTTCTATTTTGTCTGCCGATTTTGCAAAATTAGGCGAAGATGTGGATAAAGTACTCGCTGCAGGCGCTGATGTAGTACATTTTGATGTCATGGACAATCACTACGTGCCTAATCTCACTATTGGGCCTATGGTGTGTAAAGCGCTTAGAGATTACGGTGTAACAGCGCCTATAGATGTGCACCTAATGGTAAAACCAGTCGATAGTATAATTCCTTTGTTTGCAGAGGCCGGCGCATCAATAATTACTTTTCACCCTGAGGCCAGCGAGCATATAGACCGCACCATACAGCTCATTAAAGACCATGGTTGTAAAGCAGGCTTAGTATTTAACCCTGCCACTAGCCTTAGCTACCTCGATCACGTTATTGATAAGCTAGATACTATTTTATTAATGTCGGTAAACCCAGGCTATGGCGGCCAAAGCTTTATTCCCCACACCCTTGAAAAACTAGCTCAAGCAAAGCAGCGTATAGTTGAGTCGGGTCGTGATATTCGCCTAGAAGTAGATGGTGGTATTAAAGTTGATAACATAGCCGCAGCAGCGCAAGCAGGTGCCGATATGTTTGTAGCAGGGTCTGCTATTTTTAATGAGCCTGATTACAAAGTTGTTATTGATCAAATGCGTGAGCAGTTAGGAAACGTAAAGTAATGAAATATGATGTAGCTTTGTTCGACCTTGACGGCACACTTGTTGATAGCGTTTACGATTTATACCTAGCAGTAAACTTAACACTGAGTGATTTAGCGTTTCCTATTGTTAGCCAAAGCTTGGTTGAAAGCTGGATAGGCAACGGTATTGAAACCCTAGTCAAACGTGCACTCAGCGGCGATATGCAAATTAGCGAACATTTAGATGAAGCGCTTAGTGCAAAAGCCATTGCCTTATTTTACCAACATTATGAGCAGCTAGTGGGCAAGTATAGTGTGTTGTATCAGCATGTAGAAACAGGGCTCAGTGCTTTGCGGGGCATGCCAAAAGCACTTGTTACTAATAAGGCGCGTCTATTTACCGAGCTACTACTTGATAAGCTTTCCCTTACCAGTCACTTTGAAGTGATAGTGTGTGGAGACGACATGGCTAAAAAGCCTTCACCAGCGCCTTTATTGTATGCATGTAAAAAGCTGAATGTTGAGCCGAGTAAGGCTATTATGATTGGCGATTCAAAAAGCGATATATTGGCAGCACATGCCGCTAAAATTGATGTAATAGCGGTGGATTATGGTTATAACCAAGGCGAAAATCTTGAGGATTATAATCCACAGTACCTATGCGATAACTTCTTAGATATAATACCAACACTAACACAGCGTTAAAATTTTTAATTAACTAAACAGTAAAGGAAAATCATGAGTAAACCAGTAGTTTTAAGTGGCATTCAGCCAACCGGTGGTATGACAATAGGCAACTATGTTGGCGCTATTAACCAGTGGCTAAAGCTACAGGAAGACCACGAAAGTTTCTTTATGCTTGTTGATTTACACGCGATTACTGTTCGCCAAGAGCCTGAACTTCTTCGCTCTCGTGTATTAGATGGTATAGCGTTATACGCGGCATGTGGCATAGACCCTGAAAAATCGGCCTTATTTGTACAGTCGCAAGTGCCAGAACACGCGCAGTTAGCATGGGTGCTAAATTGTTATGCGCAAATGGGCGAGCTTAACCGCATGACCCAGTTTAAAGACAAGTCATCTAAGCATGCTAACAATGTAAACGTCGGTTTATTTTCGTACCCAGTATTGCAAGCAGCGGATATTTTATTATACCAAGCTGACCAAGTACCGGTAGGGGATGACCAAAAGCAGCACTTAGAGCTAACGCGTGATATAGCTACACGCTTTAATAATTTATACGGTGACGTATTTAAGTTACCTGAGCCATATATTCCCGAATTTGGCGCACGTGTAATGAGCCTTCAGGATCCGCTCAAAAAAATGTCTAAGTCTGACGAAAACCCTAATGGCTACATCATGCTATTAGATGAGCCTAAAAAGATTGAGAAAAAGCTTAAAAAAGCAGTAACCGATTCAGACGAGCAAGCGCGTATTTACTTTGACCGTGCTGAAAAGCCAGGCGTTTCTAATTTACTTACTTTATTAAGCGTAGCCACTAAGCGCTCAATTGAAGACTTAGTGCCAGAGTATGAAGATAAAATGTATGGCCACCTGAAAAAAGACACAGCCGATGCAGTTGTTAGCATGATTGAGCCAATCCAAGCACGTTTTAAAGAGATCAGAGAAGATCAAAACCTACTTGATAGCATCATGAAATCAGGCGCAGAAAAAGCCAGTGTACGTGCAGAAAAAACACTTAAATCGGTTTACGATGCACTAGGGTTTATTCCTCGTACATAAATTAGTATAAGCAAATAAAAATGCCGCTAAACTTAGCGGCATTTTTGTGACTTTTAATGAATACTTTTTATTATCTATCTTAAAGCAATGGCTTTAGGTAATGCCCAGTATGCGAGCGTTCACATTCGGCTACTTCTTCAGGCGTGCCTGCAATGAGTATTTCACCGCCGCCAGCGCCCCCTTCAGGGCCTAAATCAACCACCCAGTCTGCGGTTTTAACCACATCTAAGTTATGCTCAATTACCACAATGGTATTACCATGATCGCGCAGGCGATGTAATACCACAAGTAGTTGTTCAATATCGGCAAAGTGAAGGCCGGTTGTTGGCTCATCAAGTATATACAGTGTTTTACCTGTATCGCGTTTAGATAGCTCACGAGCCAGTTTTACACGTTGTGCTTCACCACCAGAGAGCGTGGTAGCAGCTTGCCCCAAACGAATATACGATAAACCAACGTCCATTAGCGTTTTAAGTTTACGCGCTATTGCAGGTATTTTATCAAAGTAGTCGTGCGCGTCTTCAACGGTCATTTCGAGCACTTGGTGAATGTTTTTACCTTTGTATTGCACTTCTAAGGTTTCGCGGTTATAGCGCGCGCCCTTACATACATCACACGGTACATATACATCAGGTAAAAAGTGCATTTCTACTTTAATTACACCATCACCTTGGCAGGCTTCACAGCGCCCGCCTTTCACGTTAAAGCTAAAGCGACCTACTTTATAGCCGCGAGAGCGGGCTTCTTGTGTCCCTGCAAATAACTCACGAATACCGGTAAAAATACCTGTGTAGGTTGCAGGGTTTGAGCGCGGTGTGCGACCAATTGGGCTTTGGTCAATATCAATCACTTTGTCAAAATGATCAAGGCCACTAATTGATTTGTAAGGCGCGGCTTCTGCTGTGGTCGCGCCATTAAGCTCAGTATGCGCAAGCTTAAAGAGTGTATCGTTAATGAGCGTTGATTTACCTGAGCCCGATACCCCTGTAATACAGGTTAATAAGCCAAATGGAATTTTTAAATCTACATTTTTTAGGTTATTACCTGTGGCACCAAATAGTTCAAGCCATTTGTCGCTGGTTGGGTTACGCTCTTGTGGCACTTCTATTTTGCGCACGCCTGATAAAAACTGGCCAGTTACAGAGTCTTTAGTGGCTAAAATATCGTCACGTGTACCTTGTGCAATAATATGTCCGCCGTGTACACCCGCACCTGGGCCAATATCAATAATGTGATCGGCTGCGCGAATCGCGTCTTCGTCGTGCTCAACAACAATAACGGTATTACCTAAGTCGCGTAAATGTACCAATGTTTGTAATAAACGGTCGTTATCGCGCTGGTGTAAACCAATTGATGGTTCATCCAGTACGTACATTACGCCTACAAGGCCTGCACCTATTTGACTGGCTAAACGAATACGCTGGGCTTCACCACCGGAGAGGGTATCGGCACTGCGCTCAAGCGATAAGTAATTAAGGCCTACATTAATTAAAAACGATAAGCGGTCGCGAATTTCTTTCAGGATTTTTTCAGCTATTTGAGCTTTTTGACCTGTTAGCGATAACCCTTCAAAAAAGTCCATCGCTTCGCCAATACTCATAGTTGTAATAGCAGGTAGGTTTGTTTGACCTATAAATACGTGGCGTGCTTCTTGGCGCAAACGCGAGCCATGACAACTAGGGCACGCTTGGCTAGTTTGATATTTAGCGAGCTCTTCACGCACCGAGTTTGACTCAGTTTCGCGATAGCGACGGTTCATGTTGTTTAACACGCCTTCAAACTCGTGGTTGCGTGTTATTAAATCGCCTCTGTCGTTACGGTAGTTAAAGGCTATTTTTGTTTGCCCTGAGCCTTCTAAAATAATTTTTTGCGATTCTTTAGCCAGCTTTTCAAATGGCACATCTAAATCAAAGTTATAGTGCTCGGCGACCGCCTGTAGCATTTGAAAATAATAAAAGCTGCGTTTATCCCAGCCTTTAATAGCACCACCGGCAAGGCTGAGCTCTGGGTTATGTACCACACGGTTGGGATCAAAGTATTGGCGTACGCCTAAACCATCACAGCTTTGACACGCACCGGCAGGGTTATTAAACGAAAATAAGCGCGGTTCTAATTCGGTCATTGCGTAGCCACAGGTAGGGCAGGCAAAATTTGCCGAGAACAGCATTTCTTCTATCGTGCTGTCGTCCATGTAGGCTACATTTGCCACACCGCCAGACATCTCAAGTGCGGTTTCGAACGACTCTGCTAAACGCTGCTGTTGGCCATCTTTTACTTTAAAGCGGTCAACCATCACTTCAATAGTGTGTTTTTTATGAAGCTCAAGCGTTGGTGGATCTGATAAGTCGCATACTTCGCCATCTATACGAGCGCGAATGTAGCCTTGGCTTGCAAGTTGCTCAAGTAATTTAACGTGCTCACCTTTACGATCTTTAACCACTGGCGCTAAAAGCATCAGCTTAGTGCCCTCTGGCAGTGCTAAAACGGTATCAACCATTTGGCTAATTGTTTGAGCTGCAAGCGGTAAGTCGTGGGTTGGGCAGCGTGGTTCGCCCACGCGGGCAAACATTAAACGCAAGTAATCGTATATTTCGGTAATGGTACCCACTGTTGAGCGAGGATTGTGCGATGTAGATTTTTGCTCAATAGAAATGGCGGGAGAGAGGCCTTCAATATGATCAACGTCAGGCTTTTCCATTAACGATAAAAATTGCCTTGCGTAGGCAGAAAGTGACTCAACATAACGACGCTGTCCTTCTGCATATAAAGTATCAAATGCCAGTGATGACTTTCCCGAACCAGATAGGCCTGTGATAACAATTAATTTATCACGTGGGATGGTTAGGCTGATGTCTTTTAAATTGTGCGTACGGGCGCCTCGGACTTCAATGTTTTCCATGCTATCTCGTTTATTACCAAAATTATTTGTCCAGTATCGCATAATACGAAACATTATTAATCAATGATCAACGAAAAAATCCTTACTTATAGGCGATTAATTATTGCCAAGCTTGTGGTAGAATCCCAGCCTAAATTTTTCATATCGTAAGAATACGCAGATAATGACCGCATCTTCACTTAATTCACGAGAAAAGCGCGCCGCTGTATCGCTGGCGAGTGTGTTTGCATTTAGAATGCTCGGCTTGTTTATGCTGATGCCTGTATTGGCTATTTATGGCCAATCGCTTGATGGTTTTTCGCCTATGTGGATAGGATTTGCTATTGGCGCGTATGGCTTAACGCAAGCGGTACTGCAAATTCCTATGGGGCGTTTGTCAGATAAAATAGGCCGTAAAAAAGTAATTGTTGGTGGCTTAGTTGTGTTTGCGTTGGGCTCTGTTATTGCAGCCCTTGCTGAATCTATTCAAATGGTTACAGTGGGCCGTGCACTACAGGGTATGGGCGCTATAGCCAGTGCGCTGCTTGCTTTTGCCAGCGACCTAAGCCGCGACGAACAGCGCCCTAAAGTAATGGCCGTAATTGGTATGAGTATAGGCATGAGCTTTGCTTTTGCTATGTTACTTGGGCCTATTGTTGCCGCGTCGTGGGGTGTCGCGGGGGTATTTTGGTTAACAGCAATACTTGCCGTGTTCGGTATTGGTATTATTTTATTTTTAGTGCCAAACGCAGTAAACAAAGCGCCCAAAGGCGATACCTTGGCAAGCTTTAGTGATATTAAAAAGCTTATTAAGCATCCGCAATTATCGCGCTTAAATGCAGGCGTATTACTGCTACATTTAACGCTAACTACTATTTTTGTGGTACTGCCAAGCCAACTAATAAAAGATGGCTTAGTGGCAAACCACCATTGGTATTTATATATTCCGGTATTGCTGTTAGCGTTTATTTTAATGGTCCCTATTATGATTATTGCCATTAAAAAAGAAAAAGAAAAACAAGCGTTTATTGGCTCGGTAGCACTGCTTTCTATTAGTATGTTTGCTATGTCTATTTGGGTGAATAG
>Ga0207987_1000234_pt1 | contig 16676 bp, 14 predicted proteins | sample ETNtaG_19_FD_185768 | JGI IMG/M metagenome (GOLD analysis project Ga0207987, IMG submission 185768) | Marine microbial and viral communities from oxygen minimum zone, Eastern Pacific Ocean - ETNP201302PF86A (SPAdes) (version 2) | ecosystem: Environmental > Aquatic > Marine > Oceanic ...
CTTCTTATTTACAGCGAGGAAGCTGGGCGCCCTGGGGTTCGGGATGGCGATATGGTCACGCTCAACCCCATTCGATGTAATCAGGAAGACCAGGTCCCCAACGACGAGGGGCGAGCAAGTTGCCAGATTGTGAGGGAAAACGCCGAACTCGTTGAGCATATCGAGAACCCAGATGAAGTCCCCATCGATCTTGCTGGTATATTTTTCGTCTTTATAGGGCCCGTCATTTTTGCCGTCGAGAAAGCCATCTACATCGGCGCAGACCAACTCGCATCGATTGCTGATGTAGTAAATGACCCCGTCTTCAATTACCGGGGAAGAGCAGATTCCCTGCTCCGGCCAGTCATTCACGCGACCCTGGCTGAGCTTGTCATGGACCGCCTGCCAGAGGAGCTCCCCATCGGCCGCGGAGAAACACATAATATTGCCCTTGTCGCCGACGATGTCGGGGTTCCTCTTGCCCTCGTTGTTCGTGCCGACAAACACCCTGCCATCGGCAATGCTTGGATTGCCATAGCTTTGAGAGCCCAGGGGGGCGGCCCATTTGATGTTTTTCCCGCTTGCGACATCCCAGGAGGACGGAACACCCGTGGCGAAGCTGTTGACCATATTCCTGGACGTCTGCCCTCCCCACATGGGCCAGCTCTGGGCAGCCTTGACATCTTTCTTTGAATCAGTTTTTTTGGCGGAGGCCTCCCCGGCAGGAGTCTTTACGTCCTTCCCAGCCGCGGCCGGAGCCTCTTTTGATTTCCCCTCACTGTCGGCGCTGTCGCTTTCGTGGAGCAGGAAAACCTCGCAGCCCCCGGCAATTGCTACCAAGGCCGCGGCGAACAACAGCATCGCCGGCAAGCGGCAATGTGCCCTGTAAGTATTTTCAAGATGCATCGAATCTTCTTTCGTTAATGCCGCAGCACAGGCCGGCAAGAGGCCGATGCCTGAGGGGAGCGGGCCGTTTATTTGTTTTCAGTGATAATGATGTTGTCGTAGAAAATCTCGCCGCCGATTTTCTTGTCAGTACTTCCGGCAGAGTAGGCGTAGAGCCCCGGAGCCCCGCCGCGGTTGGGGGTCGAATCGTTCACCTCAAGAGTCCAGGCGGCCGGCTCTTCCGTTCCTCGCTTCCAGACCTTGGCTCGCACGATGGCCTTTCCGCCGGAGCGGTCCACCTTCATCTTGGCGGTGTACCAGACCTTTGGATCCCACTTGAACTTTATCTTCTTTTCAAGTCGCGGCATGGGAGACCAGGAGACGATCCTGGCGCCCTGTCGGTTCCCAAGCAGGTCAAATCGATACCTGCTGACAAAGAAGCCCATGTCGGGAAGCTGAAATTTCTGCTCTGTCCCCATCATGTCCAATTGGAAGGTGTAGCCTTTCTGGGAATGAAGTCCGAAGTACATCCTTGCAAGAATGAACTTCGGCTTGTCAGAGAGTTTCTTGAGCGCCTTGTTCCCATCCAGGTCGACGACCTTGAATTTGACCGCTCCCGCGCTGATCCAGCCTGAGGGGGCGAGCCCTGGCTTGCGATCTTCGAAATCAATCTTCAAAGGGAGCGAAGGAACAACCCTGACTCGGGCGGAGCCCTTGAGGCCTGCATGGGAGGCTGTCAGGAGCCCTCCCTGGAAGGAGCCGTCCCGGGCAGTGGACAGCATCCCCCTGGCATCCACTTCGCCGCTCAGGCCGGACACGGACCACTGCGGGGCGCACTCGCCAATAAGCCTTCCCTTCGAGTCAAACAGCAGCGCCTTGAAGGCGAGAGTCTTCCCCGGACCAGTCTCGACCTCCGCGGGCAGCACCTGGATATGCGCGGGCTTGGCTCCGGCCTCCGCCTTTGCGGTACTGGCCGGCCATGGAATCCCTGCGCCGCCAGCGCCGGCGGAGGCCTTGCCGATGCAGTAAATGTTTTGTGAGGTACAGAAATACACCTTCCCCCTGGCAATGCAGGCGGACCCGTTAATTTCCATGGGGCGCCCATCTTTCAGGGCGAACTTCTCCTTGCTCAGAGTTACGGCCTTCTTGTCTCCGAGCTTCAATATAGAGAAGTGGCCGCTGACCTCGCCCACGTAGAGCTTGCCATCTCCAACAACCGGAGAGGCCTTGAGGACGGTGCCGACATTATGAACCCAGGCCTCTTTGCCCGTCTTCAGGTCAAAGCAGTGGATGTTTGCAGAATTCGACCCGACATAGAGGTACTTGTCATCGGCGGCCGGCGAAGAGTATCCCGCCGTCAGGCCATCGACCCTCCAGACCTCGTTCGTCTTGGTGATGTCGCCTGAGCCTGACGCCTTAAAGCATACAACTCGGCCCATTACAGGCTGCTTGGAATCGGTGCTGAGCTGGTTCTCTTCGCTATGGCAGGCGTAGACAAGGCCGCCGTGCACAATGACCGAGGCATTGAGTCCGCGCTTGGACAGTCTGAAGGTCCAGACCTTCTCGCCTGTCGATGATTTCAGGCCATAGACATTGCCATCCGCGCAACCGACCACCAGGAGTCGAACGCCATCAATCACCGCCACCGAAGGCATCGAATAGGTGGTGTCAAGCGGCGCGCCGCCCGGAGTCGACCACCAGACAACCTCGCCGGTCAACTTATCGAGAGCCAGGTACCTGTGAGAGCCTCTTCCCTGCTTGCCCCAGGAAGAATTAAGAAAGCTGATAATAACCCTGCCCTCATCCACCATGGGCGTATGGGTCCGGCCGCCATAGCCGGAGATCCGGCCAAACTCTTCGGTGAGTGAGTGACGCCAGACCATCTTTCCGTCCTTGTCGATACAGACGAAAACCCCCTGGACGCCATGAACAATTACATTGCCCGTCTCCGGGTCGACGCATGGATTGGACCAGCCGACACGAGTTGAAGGTATATCGGTAAGGAAAATATTAAAGGCGTAGCGCCAGAGAACCTTGCCGGATTCAGCGTCCATGCATACGACCTCCTCCTGCCAGGTTTCTCCCTGGCCGGTAAGGTGGAGGACATAGATGCGCCGTCCCAGGCAACGGGGGCAGAGCGAGCCCCGACAGGCGTTGTCCAGAGCAGGTTCTCGCCATCCTTTGACCATTTGGCGGGCAGATTTTTCTCCGGGGAGAAGCCCCTCTGCCCAGTTCCGCGCCAGGCGGGCCACTCATCGGCGACAACGCTGCCCTGCAACAGCAATCCTGTGATCGCAACGGCGGCAATGAGAACCGAGGTCTGAAATAAAACCGGTTTTTCTCGCAAGTTCATCACTGGTTATCCTTCTCTCTGACCAATCTCCTGGCTTTCAATTCATGTCGAGGCAGGCTCCCCCGATCCACGAGGCGTACCCTGACTCTGAACAGCAGGGCATCATGCAAGGCCTTGGCAATGCGTACTGGAAGTTCTTCCAGGGCAGTGGAGTCGTCTTCGCCGACACTGCCGACGGGCTCAATATCCACTTCCAGGGAATTCAAGTCCCCAGACTCTACCACCCTCAGGCGATACTCCGCAACCTCGCGAAATTCCCGTATAACGGTTTCGATTGCAGTGGGGTAGACATTGTTTCCCCTGACAAAGAACATGTCGTCTGCGCGCCCGAGAATTCCTCCATCGAAGAGCCCGGGGCTGACATCCCGGCCTTCGCCTCCCCGGCTCCCCCCGGCCTTCAATCGAACCATGTCACCTGTCCTGTATCGCAGGAGAGGGCTGCCGCTTCGCCCAAGGTTGGTAAGCACCAGTTCCCCAGCTTCTCCAGCTTCGACCCCTTCGCTGGAGCCCGGCTTGACAACCTCAACGATAAAGTCTTCCTCCAGGGGACAGAGCGCCCCTGGGCTTTCCCCGGATTCATAGGTGACACACCCGATTTCCGTCATCCCGTGATGGTCCCTTACCTCTGCCCCCCACAACTCAGCAATGCGCTTGCGCGTGCCTGGGACCAGCCCCCCGGGCTCGCCAGCGACAACGAGAAGTCGAACGGAGCTGCCTGGGAGCTCAATGCTGTTTTCTTCGGCCACCTCGGCAAGGTGGAGGGCATAGGTCGGCGTACAGCAAATCACGGTGATCTCGTGCTCGATCAGATAAGCGAGGCGCCCGACAGAACTCATGCCTCCTCCCGCCAGGCAGAAGTTGCCTAACTGGAGGCCTGCCTCAAAGGCCCCCCAGAACCCAATAAAAGGTCCAAAGGAGAAAGGGAAGAAAATACGGTCTGACTTCTCAAGGCCTACCCCGACATAGACCTTCTTCCAGCAATCGATGAACCATTGCCAGCTATCAGCAGTATCCAGCCAGTAAATCGGCTCTCCCGTGGTCCCTGATGTTCGATGGATGCGAAGGTAGCAATCGAGTTCGTAGGTCAGATTAGACCCATAAGGAGGAAATTTTTCCTGGTCCGCCTGGAGCTCCGGTTTCTCTGTAAACGGAAGCTTTCCAAGCAGTTCTTCAAGGGTTCCGCTCTCGTCCAGATCGGATATTTTGAAGCCAGATTTGTCTAATTTATGCCGATAAAAACTATTGCTGGGATAGATCTCTTTCAGGAGATCCGTAAGTTTCTCCAGCTGAAGTTTTTTCAGGCTGTCGTGTTCATCTTCGATGGGCATATTTCTGCCGAAATGGACCTGTTCACTAAAATCCGGGCGAACGAAGAACCGTCGCCCCCGCACAAAGATTATATTTTTACTCGGCTATAAAACCAAGCCCATCAGCCCCGGGTAAAGCCGGTTTATAAGGAAACTGGAAATAGGCCAGGACTTGTTTCCACCCCCAGAGGACCCCGAACACTCATGAGCAATATGCGAATCCACCCCATCGTCAGCACGAGCCTGCTTGCCAGCGCCATCCTCCTGTCCTTTACCTTTGGATTCGCTGACGATTCAGAGCGCCAGGCTCCTGAAACATTCCCCGGCCACTCGAGCTGGATTACTTCTATCGCTGTTTCAGGGGATGGGGAAGTCATCGCCGCCGGCGGCGGAGAGACCCTGACGATCAAGCCGGGGCAGGCCAGCTTTTTCGACACCGGCTCAGGAACAAAGCTCAGCGGTTTCCAGCCGCACAAGAGCACAGTCTGGTCCGTCTCGATCTCCCCGGACGGGGAGACACTTGCGACCGCCGGAACGGACAAGCTGATCAAACTCTGGCGCACGCAATTGGGCGGAAAGATGAAACTCACCAGGACCATGGAAGGACACAAGAACTGGGTCACCGCTATCAGCTTCTCCCCCGATGGAAAGCTCATCGCCTCCGCCAGTGAAGACACGACCGCCAGGATCTGGGATGCGGCTACGGGAAAGCCACTTGGGGACCTGGCCGGGCACACCGGCACGGTTCGCACGGTTGATTTCTCTCCGGACGGAAGGTGGCTTGCCACCGGCTCGTTTGACAAGACTGTGAGGCTCTGGGATGTCGCCTCACGCACAGAGAAGGCCAAATTGGACGCTCATGGAGATGCAGTCTGGTCCGTCAACTTCAGCCCCGATGGGAAAACGCTCGCGACGGCCGGAGCCGACAATATGATCAGGCTCTGGAGCATCTCCTCCTCGGATGCGGGCGTCGCGGCGGCAAAGAAGGCTGAATGGAAGGCTCATCAGAACTGGGTCACCTCCGTCGCCTTCTCCCCGGATGGAAAGTTGCTGGCCAGCTCGAGCTTTGATCACAAGGTCAAGCTCTGGGAGACCTCGGCGGGCAAGCACTATGCCACCGCGGCCAAGCCTGGCTGCACAACCTGGTGCGTAACCTTTTCGGCAGATGGCAAGACACTCTACTGTGGAACCAGCAGCCAGCCCGACAAGCAGGACACCCTCCTTCGTTGCTCGATTCCCTCCGCGCCTGTTGAGGACCCTGAGGAAATCGCCAGGATGAAGCGCGAAGCTGAAAGAAAGGCCCGACGTGAAGCCGAGGCCCTGGCCCAGCAAAAAGCCGACGAAGCAAAGAAGGCCCAGGAGGCGAAGGTCAACGCTGAAGCTGAAGCTAAAAAGAAAGCCGAGGAGGCAAAGAAGAAGGCGGACGCGGCGCGAACTGCTGCGGCGGAAGCGGAGAAGAACAAGCAAGCTTCCATCAAGGCCGCGGCAACGGCAAAGGCCGCCAGTGACAGCGCCGCGAAGTCCGCCGCGACTGCGGCCAAGGCGGCAACAGAAGACGCTGCCGCCAAAAAAGCGGCGGCCACCGCCGCCGCGGCCCTCAAGCAGGCGGCGGATGACGCCAGGAAGGCCGTCGAAGCGGCCGAAAAGGCAAAGAAGGCTCTCGAAAAGAACTGAGCCCCGGCGGCTTGTTAACGCAAAAATAAAAAGGCCGCGAGCACCCGTCCGGAACTCGCGGCCTTAAGATTTTGTCTTTACGAGTGTTGCCTCAGGCGGCATCTCCTGCCGTACAGTCAACAGCCTCTTCAGGAAGCGCGGGCCCTCCAATAAAGAGATAGTTGAGCATGTAGACCGCGTCCGAGAGATCAATGTCGCTGTCGTTGTTGACATCGCCGGCAGCCCTGCAGCCCATGGGGCTCCCGAGGAAAAGCTCTCTGAGGATGGCCATGGGATCCGAAATATCGTGGGCGTGATCCTGGTTGACATCGCCAGCCTGGGCCTGGGAGGCCGGGAGGTCGTAATCAAAACGGGCGCTCGTATTGCATGTATAGGAAAAAGTGCCGCCGGCAAATTCGCCCTCACCTGCAAGATGCATGATCACCGAGCCAATGCTCCCGCTGCCGTGAATGGTGCCTTCTTCGACCGCGGTCAGGTTTACCGGTGAAACAAATCCAACCTGCCAGAGCTGGCTGTCATCGAATTCGATCTGGAAGGTGGCCTCAACGGCGAACTCCTTCGTTTCGGCGTCATAGGTTCCGACGACATCCTCCCCTTCTTCGGCAACCAGGGTAATAGTGATCGGGCCGGTGCTCATCCCGAAGAGCATGATGGGGTCGATCTCCTGGTGCCAGGAAGCCAGGGCCGCGGTACCTTCCTCCGCATCGACTACCAGCTCAAAGCTTCCGCCGACAATATTCATGTCTACCGTCGCTCCACTGAGCTCGAGGGGAAACTGGATGGTGTAATTATTTGGGCCGATCGTCGGATCAAAGATGGCTGTCCGGGAGACAGGGTCCGCAAACAGACTGGTCGACAAAGCGAAGAGAATGACACTACAGGCGAAAAAAGTTTTCATGTTCCGTCCCTTTTGTCTGCCGCATCCGAATCGGAGGCGTTTGACAATGAAAATATATGCTTCTGACTACTCCTGGGGGCGACAACGCATCGCTACCGGAATTTGGTACAGGTGCGGTAAAAAGCCTAATCATTTAAATAAGCGTAGAAGTCAATTGAACAGACTAAAGAAGCGATGTCAATCCAATTTGGACTCCACAGAACCCGGGCGAAACCCCCGCAGTCGGCTAATTGCACGAAGCGACCCCGGCTCAGGAGGCCCCGAGGTTGGCGACCCAGAGGGCGAGGAGGATGACCGCCACCACACCCAGGCAGCTCAGGATAAAACCGATGACGTCCATTGAGCCGGGGCGTTGAATCTCGAGCGAGCTCCCCGGGAACAACTTCTTATGATCAAACCGGTCCGGCGAGGCGTAAGAGAGTTCGAGCTCCCGCTTGTCCTTGTCGGGGTCTGGCTCTGTGGGAGTTTTCATTTTCACGTAAAATCGATCCAGAGACTCCTTGCTGTTAGGCCGGGTAAGAAGACTGGCTATGATCATAACGAGGAAAGGAACCAGGACCTTGAGAGGCAGCCTCAGGGCCTCGACCGCCTCTCGCGAAAGCCCCTGGAGATCCACCCCGATGGCTCTATAAAGGAGGAAATCAAAGTTGAAGAGGCCCTTGCCTCGAAAGCGCGTCTCCGGACCATAGCGCCTCGTGACAACCCGGGCCCCTGAATCGTCCTCCTGGGCCGCAACAACGGTCGGTTTGTCAGGCCCGCTCAACCGGACGAACCCATCCTTCCAGAATACGGAGCGCGGGGCTGTTGTCCGAGTCTCCATAAACTCCTCACCCGCCTTCAATTCTTTCGGCTCCAGGGCTCCGGGTTCTTTTTCTGCTTTTAACCGCCAGGCCTCAATCTTGAGACCTCTCCGGGCGACATCGGCGGGGCTCGCAGGGCGGGTTACTGTCCTGCTGACCTCAGCGGTCGTCACAGCATAGCTTTGATTCTCCCGCAGCCCAGGCATGAGAGGGAGCAGCATTGGCAACAGAACAAACACGATTACGGAAAAGATAACGGTAATCCACGCGGCCTTTTTTGTCCCCCTGCGCCAGAACATTCCAATCCAGAACGGAGCGGCGAATATGACCGGAATCTCCCAGGCATTTTTGAGCTGCCCAAAGACATCGTAGCTGGCCAGGGACAGAAACACAGCCCCGGCAATGATGACGACGCCAACAACCCGGCCCACGAGGAGATACCGCTCCTCGCTGGCCTCCCTGTCCAGGTAGGCAGCGTAACAATTCCTCACCACCAGGGCGGAGGTCACCAGCATATAACAGTCGGCGGATGACATCAGCGCGGCCAGGAGGCAGGCCACCATCAACCCGACGAGGCCGATGTCCAATGGGCCGAGAAGCTTTACCGCCGCGAGCCCCCAAACCTTGTCTGGGTCTTTTCCGATTTCTGGATCGACGGACAGCAAGGCCAGCATGATCAGGCCGGTCAAGGCCCATCCCACGGTGCAGAAGCGCTTGAGAAAATTGCCCACAACAAGCCCGACCCTGGCTGAATTTTCAGACTTTGCCGAGCCCCCGCCAGTGGCGATGAAATGAGGCTGGACTACGATCCCGACAAGATTGAGCAGGAAGATGCAGGCTATGTAGTAAAGCGGGAATTCATTGCCGGCCAGCTGGAAAGAGGCTGCGGGCAATTGCTCGTGCAGGTGCTTGAATCCGGCCATCAATCCTTCGCTGGCGGGATCGCCGAAATTTTCAACAAGCAACGCGAGCCCGAAAGGGATCAGAAGGACTGAAAGAACAATGATGAAGAATCCCTGTATCAGGTCCGTCCAATAGGCCGCCCGCAAGCCGCCAAGAACGCCGTAGACGACAACTACGAGTCCAATAACCGGCAGAAGGATTGTTTTCAGTGACCCATCCGCCTGGCCTGGCGCGATCAAGGGCTCGCAAACCTTGCTGACCGCGGTGAAGGCGACGGAAAGGTAGAGCATGTAAAAGACGATCCCGAATACGGAGTAGGCGGCCCCGAGAGCCCTGCTTTCATACCTCTCCACAAACCAGTCCCCGATCGTCAGATGACGCATACGTCGATACCAGACCGCGAAGATCCAGTAGAACGGGGTCACGAGGAGCCAGAATAGAACGCTCCAGATTCCGCTGAAGCCGCTCGTATAGGTGTTCCTGCCGACGTTTACAGGATCATTGGCGCCTGTGCCTGCCCCGAAGGCTGCGAAGGTCTGAAAGAGCTTCCCGAAAGTTCTTCCGCCAAGGAAAAGATCTTCCTGGTGCTTCACCTTCTTCATGCACCAGACGCCGATGGCTGCCATGGAAAGGAAGTAAACAATCAGGACGATATAATCGATCAGTGACATGCGGCCCTCTATAGGATGCGGCGGGGTTACCCTCGGTCTTTTTCGCCTCGCCGGCTAGGAGTTGTCAAGCAGAACATTGCCTCCGAGCATTGGGTTTCGGTACACTTCTGCCCCTATGGCACGAATCAACGATCACTACCAGAAACTCTCCGCCGGCTACCTGTTCCCGGAAATCGCCAGGAGGGTCCAGGCGTTTTCACAGGAGAACGCTGAGGCCGACCTGATCAAGCTTGGCATCGGAGACGTCACCAGGCCTCTTCCCCCAGCCGTCATCGAGGCGTTCCAGGATGGCGTAGCCGAGATGGCCTCCGTAGAGACCTTCAGGGGTTACGGGCCCGAGCAGGGCCATCTCTTTCTGCGCGAGCTCATCGCGGCGAATGATTATGCCTCGAGAGGCGTGGCGGTCGATCCGGATGAGATCTTTGTTTCAGATGGAGCCAAGTGCGACTGCGGCAACATCCAGGAGATTTTCTCTGTCGACTGCAGGGTGGCCGTGGCTGACCCGGTCTACCCGGTCTACATCGACACCAACGTCATGGCTGGCCGCACGGGGCCTTCCGATGACCGCGGCTGTTATGAAAACATCCTCTATATGCCCTGCACCGAGGAGAATGGGTTCCAGCCCGAGATTCCGGATTCGGCGGTCGACCTGGTCTACCTCTGCTCGCCCAACAACCCGACAGGAACAGCAGCCACCCGGGAGCAGCTGGCGGCCTGGGTCGCGTACGCGAAAGATTGCGGTGCTACCATCCTCTACGATGCCGCCTACGAGGCCTACATCAGCGACCCGGGCCTTCCCCGGTCCATCTATGAGATTGACGGCGCCAGAGATGTGGCGATCGAGTTCCGGAGCTTCTCAAAAACCGCCGGTTTTACAGGCACTCGGTGCGCATTCATTGTCGTTCCTCGTGAATTGACCGGGAAAAATTCCGCCGGGGAGGACGTCTCCATCCATGAACTCTGGAGCAGGAGGCATTCCACCAAGTTCAATGGGGTCTCTTACCCTGTGCAGCGAGCGGCGGCCGGCGTCTACACCGAAGAGGGAAAGGCGCAGGTGCTCAGCCTGATCGAATTCTACATGGAGAATGCCAGGATTATCAGAGAAGGGCTCCAGGCTGCCGGGTACTCAGTACATGGCGGCATACACTCCCCCTACAGCTGGCTTCGAGTTCCCGGCAACGCAACGTCCTGGGAATTCTTCGACCTCCTGCTCGACTCCACCCATGTTGTCGGCACCCCGGGCTCGGGCTTCGGGCCATCGGGGGAGGGCTACTTCCGACTGAGCGCCTTTGGAGAGCGAGAGAGAATCCAGGAGGCCATCACAAGAATACAGGCGAAGCTTCCGGCAAGCTGAGCTTGCGGCCTTCTTCTCAAAGACGTTCCCGCCGGGATTCCCGGGGGGACTTTCCGGGAGCTTTCTTTTTGCTGATATCCCAGGCGACAAGCCATCTCTCCTTGCCGACCTGGACAAATCCAAGCTCCTTAATAAGGCGCTCCTCCATATCCGGCATATGGGCCGCTCCGTAGAAGATGCCGATCTTTTTTTTGCCGGCCTTGATCTCTTTCTCAAGGACCCTGACGGCGACTTTATTTCGCTCGCCCACAATTACCGATTCGCCATCTCCCTCGAATCCCGCCATGAGATCCTCCATACCTTCCATTTGCCGCGCGAAAAGGTACTTGAGTGATCTCGCCGAGTCTTCACTGGTGAAGGCGCGGATCAGGTCGAAAATCCCGGGAGGCTTCCCCTTTCCCTCCTTCTGACGCTTCATTTCAGCCTGCATCGACTTGAGCATGAGCGAGATAAAACCCTCCCCCTTCTTTTTCTGAAGACGGAAGAAAGTAGCCGGGTCCATGTCCGCATGAACGAAATTCGGCCTGGTATAGTCGATTCCATCGAGCTGGAACTCGAGATCGAGGGCCGTCTTCATTCCCCTCTGGAAAATGCTGATGATGCTCCCGCCTTCTTCCTTGCCGCGCGAGGAGGGGCTGACCCCATCAGGCTTGATCATTTCATAGAGAAGCGAGTCGTAACGGCGGAAATCGGCTTCCAGGTCGTCATAGTATTTTTTATCCCCGACATGAACGGCGGAGATCAGAGAGACCTCAACACCTTCCTTGTTACGGTAGGTGACGATCGAGGTCTTCAACTCGCCCGTCTCTTTGCCCCTGTCCTGGAACTGAAGGAACCTGGACTTGTCGACAGGCCTCGCATGGAGAGTTGAAGCGCCGAGCGCCAACGACCCAAGAAGGCAGAGGATTTTAAAACGATTCATTTTGCTGCGGCCCCTGTAGAAGTTCGCGATCAACAACGCAGGCCTCCCCCGGGAGAGCCTTGAACGATCACCTTGCTACTAACAATACACTCAACGATTGGGCAGTCCATTGGAAATCCACGCTCCATACCCTCCTTGATTACAACGGCGCTTCCCGTTACGGTGTAGGTTCGCTAGTCTGAATGAAGCGGCCAACCAGCTTTAAAAGGAGGATTCTGTGAGTAAAAAGAGCAAGCCTGACGTATCTCGTCGCGGGTTCATGAAGGGAGCGGCCGCCGGCAGCGCGGTTGTCGGCTTCAACATACCCCTGTCCGCCCGCCCTGCCCGGGCCTTCAAGATCGGCCTCATTGGCTGCGGGGGACGCGGAAGCGGTGCCGCGGGCAATGCAATCCAGGCTGCGAAGACTCAGGGCGACACGGCCACCATCCATGCGGTTGCCGACCTCTTCAAGGACCGAGCTGAGCGGGCCCGCAGAACCCACAAGATCCCAAAAGAAAGAACCTTTGTCGGGTTCGATGCTTTCAAGAAGCTGCTGGACCTCGACCTGGATTATGTCATTTTAGCTACCCCTCCTCACTTCCGACCCGAGCATTTCGACTCGGCAGTCTCCGCAGGGAAACACGTCTTCACCGAAAAGCCGGTTGCTGTTGACGCTCCCGGCATTCGCCGTTTTCTCGCGGCCGGAGAAAAAGCCAAGAAGAATGGTATCAGTGTTGCCGCTGGAACCCAGCGCCGCCACCAGAAGCAGTACATCGAGTGCCAGAAGCGGATTGCGGACGGAGCTATCGGGCAGATTGTTAATGGCCGCTGCTATTGGAACATGGGAGGCCTCTGGACCCGGCGAAAGGAACAGGGCTGGTCCGACACCGAATGGCAGATCCGTAACTGGCTCTACTTCACCTGGCTCTCCGGCGACCATATAACCGAACAGCACGTCCACAACCTCGACGTCATCAACTGGTTCATCGGGTCGCATCCGATCAAGGCCCGCGGGATGGGCGGCCGACAGGTGCGCACCGGAAAAGATGTCTACGGAAACATCTTCGACCATTTCGCCACCGAGTTGATCTACGCCAACCCGCAAGGCAGCGGCTACCCGGATATTCGGGTAACCAGCATGTGCAGGCAGATCGTCAGCTGCTGGAATGATGTATCCGAATTTGTCGTCGGGACCAAGGGCAGCTCGAACTGCCGCTCCAACATCTGGGGCCCCAATGAATGGAAATGGTCCGGAAAGCAGCAGAATCCTTATGTGCAAGAGCATATTGATCTGCAGGCCAGCATCAAGGAAGACAAGGGCACCCTGAATGAGGCTGAGAATGTTGCCCACAGCACCATGACAGCCATTCTCTCCCGGACAACCTGCTATACAGGCAGAGATGTCACCTGGGATGCCATCATGAAGAGTGACGAACACTGGGGGCCTGAGAAGTTTGTAGGAGAAGGCGGCAATAACGACTTCAGTCGCTACAGCTTCGATGGAGCCCTGGCCATTCCTCCCGTCCCCCAGGTCGGGAAACCTATGTAGATTTTTTTGCTGAGAATAACCGGGGACAGGACAACCTCATGGAGGTCCTGTCCCTGTCTCATTACCAGCTCACATAAGCACGATTAATTGGGACTCGATCGAAAGATGAAGATTCGCCACCACAGCCCGGCCATCTCTGCGATTTTCACGATGTGCATTCTTAGCATCGTTACCGCCAGGCTCTCGGGCTTTGAGCCAACAACCAGGATTGCGGTGGAAGGCGGCTTCTGGGAAATCAATGGCAAGCCAACCTATGAAGGAGCGGAGACCGAGGGGCTCCTGATGGGCGTGAGGATGGTCAACTGCACATTTGATGACAGGAACCCAAAGACCTCCCCCGGAGGATTTGATGCAGACAAGAACACCGAGGCCTTTCTCAAAAAGCTCCCCCGATACGTCTCCCATGGAATCAACACCATCATCCTGAACCTCCAGGGCGGGGACCCCGGGTATGCCGGTTCCATCAACTCCGCCTTCGAGCCTGACGGCTCGCTCAGAGAGGCGGACCTCAATCGAGTAGCCCGGGTCATCGAGGCCTGCGATAAAATCGGGGCGGTTGTTATCCTGGGCTATTTCAGCCCTGCGCAAGACCAGGTGCTTCGGAACGAGGCGGCCGTAACGACCGCGGTCTCCAACGCCAGCGCCTGGCTTAAAAAAAAGGCCTACACCAACGTCCTCGTTCAGGTCGCGGAAGAACACACCTCCAAGAAATACAAGCATGCGATCATCTCCTCGCCTGAAGGCTGCGCTTCCCTCATCAAAGCCGCTCGGGCAACGAACCCGGGGGTGCTGGTCTCCGCCAGCGGAGCCCCTAATGGCCGGGTAGCTAACGAGGTAGGAGATGAGGCCAGCATCCTGCTGCCGCGCTTCAATTCAACGCCGCTTGAGCGGTTCAACCTGATGGTCGTCAAATTAGCTAAGAGATCGAAGGCTATTGTGAGTGTGGACGACGCAAAGACAGGGAAGCTCGCGATGGCCGCGATGAATCTCTGCGTTCAATCTCTCTGCTCCTGGACCTATTCGAACCTGGAGGTGAACCAGCACTACCCCTTCACCTACCAGGCCGAGGAGGACGACCCGGGGGTCTACGGTGGACTGAAAAAGATCGTTGGCAATTGAAACCCTGCCTGGAGAAATAAAGGCGCCATGGTAAAGGACCTGATAACCGTCGGTCTCGGAGGGGCGCTGGGGGCGATGGCTCGCTACATGGTAGGCCAAATGGCCCAGCGGCTCCTTGGGACAGGCTTCCCCTGGGGGACGCTTGCAGCCAACATCTCGGGGTGTTTCCTCATCGGTCTTGCCTATGGCCTGCTTCAAACCGCAGAGGACTCAGCCCCAAGGCTTTTCATTATCGTCGGAGTGCTGGGAGGATTCACCACATTCTCGGCCTTTGGCTACGAGACCCTCGACCTTCTCAAGGAAAACGGCGCCGGCCCTGCCGTCGCCAATGTTGGCCTTCAAATCGCGGTGGGCTTGTCAGCTGTCTGGCTGGGGCAGGCCCTGTCGAAAACTCTCTGATTTCAATCGTCGGCAGACCCTCAGCCTTCCTGTCCGAACTTGAAAACCCAACCGCCCAGATCCAGCTCATCTCCATCCGCAAGGGCAAGCCACTCGGTGTGGAGGACATTCCGCCCGTTCACCTTGACCGTCCCGTCGACAATGACCTTCAGGTCGTTGTCCCCACAGCCATCCACCGGCAGATAGAGACGGACATGCTCGGCTTCAATGCCGGCGGCCTTGACAAGCACATCGGCTCGAGCTGGATTGGAGCCGAGAATAACCCTCTCGACAGGCCGCGAGGGATCCCACGGCGAACGCCTTCTCTTGAGCGCGACCACACCCCCCGGAAGGCAGGTCTCTCCTTCAACCAGAATCTCACTGGAATCAGACGCGCTGGATCCCAGGAAGGTCAGCTTGCGAGATGGCATCGCTTACGACAAGCCTCTTGTGGCATTCCATTGCACGGAAAGCAGCGACATCGACGCCTTGCGCGCCGACCCGGCTCTCTTGCTCCTCATCCTGGCTCTCGGCTGCAGGGTCGCCATAGAAAAGCGATTTAAAGATGATACAAAGGGCGAACGTGCCAACCCACAGAATGATGATACCGGCAAGTATCCCAAACCCATTAGCGTATGGCTCCGAATGATCAGACATTTTCTCTCCGGCTCTTTAATCCAGGAAGTCCCTGAAAGGAAGGCTCAGGGCGTACACCATGAGACCGAACAGAATCAGGACGCCGACAACCTTGAGCACACTCTGGGTGTCCTCGTTCTCGTCGGAAAAAAGGTCGCTCAGCTCATAGCGATCGCTGGCTTTGGCCTCTTCGGCGGAACTTTCTGCGGCGTCACTCATCAGGTCTCTCCAAAGGTTGAATTTCTTTCAATGCCGGGAGAAGTATAGTCAAGCCGGCCATCGTGAACCAGATTAATTCTGCAAAACTCACTCCCCGGGATTGGCACGGGCATCTTTCGTCGGCAAGGCGGCCCCGGACGCTTCGGTCTTCATTTTATTGACGATGGATTTCACTGAAACAGACAGGGCCACCGAAAAAATTACGGCCAATGTCAGGATAGTGATCACGAGGTATTTGCCGTTAAACGACGTCTTCTTCAATGGAATCAAGCCTCTGGACCGGGAAGATGGAACCCGCGACCTTAAAATTCAGGCCAGTGGATACAATTAAACAAATTCACAGAAACGTATCATTCAGGCTTCAGAGCCCCTAACCCGGGATAAACCGTAAAGATTGCGAATTACCGGGCCACGCAGGTACAACTCTTTTACTTATACACCGTGGATGGATTCGGAAGCTTGATTTATTCTTTAAGTTGATCTGGAAAAACAATGTTCGGCTTTCAGGCGTGTAGATGTTGTCTGGAATCCATACTTTATGTGGTTAGCAGGAAATAATTTAAAATACCTGTCAGTTAAGAATTAGGAGAAAGCGTAATGCGTAAAGCTATCAACCTCACGGCAGCCGTGGCCCTTTTCCTGGGCATTGGAATCTCAGTCTTTGCTGAGACTGAAAAAACGAAGGTTGCCCCTGCGAAGGTCGCCGCCAAGAAGAGCTTCTGCGCGCAGTCAGCCGCCAAGCTCGCCGTCAGTGTCCGTTCGAACAAGTGCGACAAGACCGCCGCCAAGCTGCTGGTCACCGGCATTCCCGCCCTCAAGTGCGAGAAGGCCGCGGCCACCCTGGTCAAGTCCGTCCGTGCCGCTGGTTGTGAAAAGAGCGCCGCCGCCCTGATCGTCAAGGCCGCGGACCAGTGCGCCGCCGGATGTGACAAGGCCAAGACCGTCGCGGTCGCCGCCAAGAAGAGCTTCTGCGCGCAGTCAGCCGCCAAGCTCGCCGTCAGTGTCCGTTCGAACAAGTGCGACAAGACCGCCGCCAAACTGCTGGTCACC
>Ga0207987_1000239_pt1 | contig 16328 bp, 10 predicted proteins | sample ETNtaG_19_FD_185768 | JGI IMG/M metagenome (GOLD analysis project Ga0207987, IMG submission 185768) | Marine microbial and viral communities from oxygen minimum zone, Eastern Pacific Ocean - ETNP201302PF86A (SPAdes) (version 2) | ecosystem: Environmental > Aquatic > Marine > Oceanic ...
CTTCTATATCGCCGCCGATCTGCTCATGGCGGAGAACACCCAGGATGAGAAGGATGATGAATCGGCAAATCCCTACATCGGAAGAATTATCAACGAGCTGCTGGCCGGTGAGGGGGATGACCCGGGTTTTATAGAGCTTTTCAATCCCGAGAATGAGGAGCTCGACCTCAGCGGCAATGTCCTGCTCTCCAGCCGCGGTAATTTTCTCTACGAGATTCCCGGCGGGACGGTTCTTGCCCCGGGAGAGTTTGTAGCCTTTGACAGCAAGGTGCTGGCTATTCCCGTTCCAGCCGGCGGCGCGCGCTATGTTCTGCTTGCGGCCGATGGTCGCACTGTTCTCGATGACATCGATGTCGAGATCGAGACGCCTGGACGAAGTGTGGGCCGTTTCCCTGAGGGGGATGAAGATGTCTACGTGCTTGACCAGCCGACCAACGGCGCGGCCAACACCTATGCGTACAGCTCACCGGTGGTCATCAACGAGATTCATTTTCATCCGCCCTATGTCCCCGCCGGCAAGGATTGCTCCCGACAGTGTTCGGACGCTCGTCAATGGGTTGAGCTGTTGAACCGCAGCGAGGAAGCTGTCGACCTTGGCGGCTGGAAGCTCACCAATGGAATCAGGTATACCTTTGAGCCCGGCACCACCCTGGCTGCCGGAGCCTATCTTGTCGTAGCCTCTTCGCTGGAGGACTTTTCGGCGCTTCACGATGGTGTCGAAAACGTCGTCGGCGACTGGTCCGGGCGTCTTAACCACGCAACCGAGACGATCAATCTGCGTGATGGTCTCGGTAACCGTGTCGACAGGGTGATCTACGGAGACGGGGGTTCGAAGAATGACGAGGATCCCGATGATGGCGTGGACGACCGCACCTTCCGCGGCAGCACCTGGCCGATACTTGCGGATGGAGATGGGCCCACCATCGAGCTCGTCAATCCGGGCCTCGGCAACCGGGCCGGCGTTTCCTGGCGGGCCTCCAATGATGCCGGTGGAACTCCCGGTGTCCAGAACTCAGTCTTTGAGGCGGACCCCGCCCCCTCGATCAGGTCGGTGAAGCATTCCCCCGCCGTTCCGCGCAGCGATGAGGCCGTGGTGGTGACCTGCTCGATCTCAGCTCTCGATGTTCTTACCGAGGCCGAGGTCCAATGGTCGATAGCGGGAGGCCCTTCCGGCAACGCGAATCTTCGTGACGATGGCGCGGGTCCTGATGAGCTCGCTCAGGATGGCATCTTTTCGGCCAGTATCCCGGCGCAGGATGATGGGGACATCGTTAGATTTTCGATTGTTGCCGCGACTGGCGCTGGCGGCAGAGTTCGTCTGCCGCTTGAGCCGGAGGCGGATCCCTTCCGCGGGTTCCAGGGGGTTTTCTATCTCTACGAGGTAGATAATTCGAACCCGCCGGATACCGGCGCGGCGGTCTTCCGTATCATCATGAATCCGAACGACAGCGAGGAGCTCGAGGACCGCGATGAGGCCAGCAACGTTCTCCTGCCGGCGACGCTGATCTGCGATGGAGAGATCTACTATTGCGCCGGTGTTCGTTATCGAGGCGAGAACTCACGCCGATTGACGAACAAGGCTTTCAAGATCAAGCTTCCGCCGGAGAATTCGTGCAAGGGTATTGGGAATATCAACCTGCTTGCGGGTAATGGAAATGATTTCGGCACATCGACCTTCAACGAACTTCTCGCTTCCGATCTCTATCGAAGAGCCGGTGAGCCTCATCCCCAGGAATGGAACGCTGTTCTGCATTTTGCCGGAGTCGTGGGACGTAATTACGACACCCGCTATATTCGCAAAGAGGCCTATGACGATGACTTCCTCACGCGTTTCTTCGGCGGCAATTCAGGAGGTAACCTCTATCGTCCAATGGATCCCGGCGGCCTCGGCGGGTTTGGCGGCGGCCGGATAATGGGTAACCTGGAATACCAGGGGACAGATCCTGACGATTACCGCCGTATTTACGACAAGCGGTCGAACGAGGATGAGGATGATTTCAGCGACGTCATCGCGCTGACGAGGATGTTTGATGCGGGCGAAACTCCCCAGGCCGAATTCAGGCAGACAGCCGAAGAGCTGATCGATGTTCGGCAATGGGCGCGCTTCTTCGCCATCATGGCCTGCGTAACGAATACTGATGGGGGGATCTGGAACGATGGAGGGGAAGATTATTTTCTTTATCGCATGCCATCCGATGCCGATCGCCCCGATGCCGGGAAATGGCTGATCCTGTGCTGGGACCTGGAGGAGACCTATACCGGCAGCAATGAGAGGCTCTTTCGTCCGGAGGCCGACGGGCTCCGGAGATTCTTTGCCGTACCCGAGTTCGCTCGTCTTTATTACGAGGAGCTGCTGATTGTCAGGAGGGCGGTCTTCTCCCGGGCCCAGATGCGCCAGCGATACGGCTACGCTGATCTGATGTTCCCACCCGAGGATGTCTACGATGTCGTCGATGAGGTCGATACGACCGTTACTGAGCGCCTTGGCTATTTCGATGCCAACATCACCCTGGGGGTGGAAGGCGGCGCGCGTCGCAACGTCGATGGCGGCAGCCGGCTTATTGATACGGGAGAATCCTGGCGCTATTTCCGAGGTACGGAGAACCCTTCGGGAGATGGCCTTGCCTGGACGCGTCTCGGCTACGACGATGAGGCCTGGGAGACGGGTGAGAGCGGCTTCGGCTACGGGGATGGAGATGACGCCACCGTTCTCGGCGACATGCGGAATAACTATACGACCGTATTTCTCAGGAAGACCTTCGAGGTCGAAGACCCGGCCGCTATCCAGGAGATGACCCTCGTCATGGATTATGACGATGCTTTTGTCGCCTTCATCAATGGGGAGGAGGTCGCCCGGTCGAACAACGCTCCTGACGGAGCGGTTGACTACGAATCAACCTCGACCTCGAACCACGAGGCTGGAGATGACCTTGACCGCTTTAATATCTCCATGGACAAGGTCCGTGCCGGAGCGAACGTTCTCGCCGTATTGGGCATCAACGGCAACCTGTCCTCCAGCGACTTCTCCCTCATCCCGGTCCTGGCCTCGACCCTTGCCGGAGCGGTGGCAGGGCCCACCGGCGGCTGCGGCGACAGTATCTACACCACGGGCTCAACGATTATTCTCGCGGGCCTGGCGGATCCGGTGAACACGAGGTCCGTGGTCGTTCGCGGTCGCGAGGCGGAGCTTGATATGGTGAGCGATGGCAATGGTCCCTACGGTCTTCGCTGGCAGGTGGAGGTCAGCGGCCTGGAGGCAGGGGAAAACCTGATCGAGGTCATCGCCCTTGATGGAGAGGCTGGAAAAGGCGAGCCGATTGCCAGCTTCGAAACCACGGTCCATCGATTTGAAGGTGATTTTCGCGAGTATGATGGAGCCCTCGATGGAGATGAGGAATGGACGGCTGAGGGAGGCCCCTACAGGTTGAGGGGAGATGTGAGGGTGCCGGACGGGAGGACCCTTCGCATTGGTCCGGGTACCGTGGTGCTGGCCGATGCGGATGCCTCGATTATTGTCAGTGGAGAGCTTCGCGCTGAGGGCAGTGAAGAATCACCGATTATCATGCGCGCCTTCTCCTGCGCTGATGAGTGGGGCGGAATCGCGTTTAACGAGACCGGTACAGATGAAGATGATCCGACTCACCTGCTGAGCTTCTGTGATATCAGGGGAGGCTCGAACCCGGACGACTACGAGGGCTGCATCGCTCCGACGGACTCTCGGCTGCTGGTGACCGACTGCCATCTCGAAAACATCCCGGGCAATGCGATCGATGGGGTGGATGCTGTCCTCGAGGTTCGACGGACGACCATTCGCAACATCTTCGAAGGGATCCACTGCGAGGACTCCGACACCATCGTGCTTGATACGATCATCGAGAATATGACGGGCAATAGCGACGCGATTGATTTTGACGGCAGCGGCTCCGGGCGGTCCAGGATCCAGGGGTGCATCTTCTACGGCAGCTCCGACGATGGAGTCGACCTCGGAGAGGTGTCGGTTGATATCAAGGACAACATCTTCGTGAACATTGCCGACAAGGCGATCTCGATCGAAGATGTCGGAGACCAGGGACACCCGACGATCAGCGGGAACCTGATCGTTCGCTGCGGCACCGGCATGGCGATCAAGAATGGGATCACGATCTCGGAGGGGGATCACAACACCATCACCGAATGCCAGGAGGGTATCGCGCTTTTCGCCAAGGATGAGAGCAACGAGGGCGGACACGCGACCTTCCACAGCGTTATCTGCTGGGGAAATGCCATCGATGTCATCGTCGATGAGCTCTCAACTGTCACCTTCGATTTCTCTAACATCGGGATGGACGAGTGGCCCGGGGAGGGCAATCTCTCGGTCGACCCTCTCTTTCTCGACCCTGCCGGTCTTGACTACACCCTGGCCGCCGGGTCTCTCTGTATCGGTACAGGGCGGGAGGGCCGTGACATGGGAGCCTTCAGCTTTGAAGGCGACGGGCCAGATCCCGAGGATACGGTTTTCCTGCGTGCTGATGCCAACCTGGATGGAGAAGTTGACGTTTCAGATGTCATCGCGACGCTCGACTACCTCTTCCGCGGCGGACCTGGACCCGACTGCCTCGATGTGATGGATGCCAACGATGATGGACAGCCGGATGTTTCCGATGCCGTGTTCCTGCTGCGCTATCTCTTCTCCGCCGGCTCCCCTCCGCCCGCTCCCTTCCCGGAGTCCGGGACCGACCAGACGCCCGATGGACTCTGGTGTCCTGCCGATCCGGCCAATTGATTTTCAGTTCGTTTCGGCCTTCTCTTTCAGCAGGCGGATCCCATCGAGGATTTTCTCCGCGGCCGCCTGTATCTGCTCCCGGCTGGGTTTTTTTCCGGTGTCTTCAAAATGGATGGGCTCTCCCACGTAGAGTCGGCTGCGGGAGGGGCAGATGATCCCCAGCAGGATGGAGTCAAAGGCGGGGGCCCCCTTGATATAGACGGGGATCAGGGGTGCTCCGGACCAGAGGGCGAACATGGCGGCTCCCATCTTGGCTGCGTCCTCGCTTTCGAGCTCTTCAGGGGCCCGAATGCCGCCCTGGGGAAACAGGCCGATCCCCTTGCCTTCCTTCAGCAGCCTGAGGGCGGTGCGTGTCGCCCGCAGGTCGTTTCCATCACGGTTGACGGGAATCGCGCCCATCGCGTTGAAGTACCAGTGCATGCCGAAGGTTTCATGGTATTCGCGCGCCATCAGGTAGTGCACCCATCTTTTGGTGAGATACCCTACAAGCATTGGATCTGTGCCGGAGGTGTGATTCGCGACGAGGATGAAGGGCCCGGATTCGGGGATGGAGTCGTTCCTGGTGACCACCTTGAGCTGGTGGTAAATACGGCAGTAGACCGAGTTCAGCAGTCTTGAAACCGAGAGAAGGAAGGTGTCTTCCGGGCCGCGCAGGAAGGGGGCGAGAAGGCAGCAGAGGGAGATCAGCGCGGCCGGCAGGACGATGAGTGCCACCGCGATGAGCAGGAGGATGTGGTAGGCGCCTTCATTCATGCCCAATACATTGCCTTAAAAGGGGTTCATCGGTCAATATGTCGGAGCTGCGGGGCTCTTTCTTTTGAGGCCGACCGCGGGTTGTCATATTGATCAGCAGGTTGAGTATGCGGATTATCGCCGGATCGCAGAGAGGCAGAAAGCTCCTGGGCCCTCGTGACGCGTCGGTCCGGCCAGCTCTCGACAATATCCGTGAGGCGGTTTTTAACATTCTGTCCGCAGAGGTGGAGGGAGCTCGCGTCCTGGACCTCTTCTGCGGTGTTGGCGCCTTCGGACTCGAGGCTCTCAGCCGCGGCGCTCGACGAACTCATTTTGTCGATAATTCTTCCGGTTCGCTGGCGATTCTCGGCAGGAATATCGAGCTTCTCGGCTTTGACGCCTTTTCGAGCGTGGAGCAGGGAGATGCCTGTGGGCTTTCGTCAGCCGATGCGTCGGCCTACGACCTGGTCTTTGCCGATCCACCCTTTCCGATGTTCAAGGAGGAGGCTGGAACTGCGCGGGTCTTCGAGATGGTGGAGAGGATTCTCTTCGAGGAGCCCGGCCCGGAAAGAACAACCATGGTGTTGCGCCTGCCATCCTGGTTCAGGCAGGAGCCGCCTTTCAGTGTAGAGGACCGCCGTGTCTACGGTGAGTCGGCGGTGCTGTTTCTCTCATCGCCCGTGGGCGTTTCGGACTCTTCGTAGGGGGGCAGGATTTCAAGGTCTGAGGTGTCGAGCTTCTCAGGGCGGTCAGAGGACAGGGAGCTGGTCTTCTTTATCCGCAGCTCGAGCACGGCCGTGGCTTCCTTTTTTGCTATAAGATCCTGTCCTCTCAGGAGGATCCTGTAGTTCCCGGGCGCCAGGGTATTGGGCAGCCTGTAGTCTTCCAGGAGAACGAACCCTCTCTTTCCTTCGAGAATGAGATTTCGTTCCTCGATGCTGTAGACGAAATCCCGCCGCTCTTCAATGACCCTCGAATCGATGATCTTCGAGGCGGCATCTACCAGCTTCCAGTCAGCGCTGAACCGTCGTGTATAGCTTTCGTTCTGCCCCTCGTAAGAGGACTCCTCCTCCAGGCCTTTCAGCTCGGCGTGGAACTGGATTTTTTCTCCCCGGTTGAAGGTGCCGCCGCCCGGGTCGTAGTCTCTGAGCCCCCGGAATTTATCGATGAAGGTTACGTCCGCCAGACGGAAACCGGCCGGGGCGATGCCGCGGCGTACGGAGGGTTTCGCGCGCGGAGCCAGCGTCGTCGGGGCGGGCTCCTCCGGTTCCGCGATGGTCTCGACCGGGAGGACCACTTCGGCGGTTTCGATCGCTGTCGGCAGGGGCTCTATTTTCTTTACCGCGGCCGTTGCCTGTTCGGCCGGGGCGCTCTTTTCGCTCGCGGGCTCATTGATCCTGTTGCGGATGATGATCGGTATAATCGAGGCCAGGATGATGTCACGCTGATCCGTGCGGCCATCGAGTTCATGTCGCGCCGCGTCGAGTAACAGACCCGCGAGTCCGCCGCCCCTGGCCGGGGATGGACTTGATGTTTCGGGAAGATTCGATCCGGAGAGGCCGTCCGCCGCGCGGGCCGGGGCCGGGCTGATTGCCGGGCGGAGTCCCGGCAGATCCCTTGAACTGGCGTAGGCTGTCGGCCTTCGCGGTTGGGCCGCCGGCGGGTTCAGTGATCGGCGGCGACCGGCGGCGGGCTTTCTTTCGTCCCCATCGAGGGAGACCTCCAGACCGCCCTGGCTGTCAGGGGAGACATTCAGATGGACAGCCACCGGGGTGCTGGACGGGGGATTGCTGATGAGGTAGCTGAGACAGAACCCCAGTGTGAACGACGTGCAGAAAAGAAGTACCCAGGTTTTCATCGGCCAGTATCCGAAACGCCTTATTGAGTGATCCTCACAAGGTTTTATCGGCATAAAAGCCCCGGAAGATTGAGAAAGAATCGCCTTCAATCGGAGGAAATCTGGTCCCGGGAGCGGTATTTCCGCAGGTTTTCGACCAGCAGGCTCATATCGTCGGCCAGGGGGGCGCTGAAGGTCATTTCTTCGGCGGTGGCGGGATGGGTGAAACGAATGCTGGCGGCGTGGAGCGCGTGTCGCTCTATGAGCGGGGCTTCGGACGCCGGCTTCTTTTCCCCTCTCAGCACCGAGGGGTAGATGGTCTTCTCTCTTCCGTAGAGTTTATCGCAGGCGATGGGGAGCCGGATGGAGGCGAGGTGAACGCGGATCTGGTGCGTTCGTCCGGTATGCGGGTAGCATTCGATGAAGGAATATCCCTCGTAGATTTCCTTCACCTTGAAATCGGTTTTCGCCTTCCGCCCTTCCCCCGGCGCGGCGATCACCATTTTTTTACTGTGAGATCTGCTGCGTCCGATGGGGCCGTCGAGGGTGCCCTCCTTGTTTCGGACCTCGCCCCTGGAGACCGCCAGGTAGGTTTTGTGAACCGTTCTCTGCTTGAATTGGTCGGACAGCCCCTGGTGGGCGAGATCGTTCTTGGCGACGATCAGGACTCCGGAGGTCTCCCTGTCCAGTCGGTGGACGATCCCCGGCCTCTCGACGCCGCCGATACCAGAGAGGTCATCGATCCAGTGAAGCAGGGCGTGTACAAGGGTCTCCTCTTCCAGGTGAGGTCCCGGGTGAACAGTGAGGCCGGCTGGCTTGTTGATGACAGCCAGGTGGTCATCCTCGTGAAGAAATTCGATGGGGATTGCCACCGGCTCCAGCGAGATCTTTCTCGGGGGCGGTACTCCGACCCTTACCTTTGTGCCCGTAGAGATCTTGAGCGAGGCCTTGATCGGCTTACCGGGAGGCGGTTCCAGCTCGACACAGCCGGTGCTGATGAGTTTTTGCAGGTAGCTGCGGCTCTGCCCCTCCAGGTGAGCTGCGAGGAATTGATCAAGACGGCGAGCTTCGCCTTCGTTGACCAGTTCGTGGACCTCGACAGGGTCGGCCGCCTTTTCCGCGCCCGGCGCTCCAGCCGGTTCCCGGTATTCCTGTTCTGGACTGGTCACGGCATCTCTCGCAGAGGAAATCCTACGGGCTGCCCGGGTGGTCCGGCTATCTCCCCGATCTGCCGGGCATCGGTCTTATTTGGAGGGAGCCTTCTTTTCGGGCACCAGCAATCGATAGGAGCGGGGCTTGCCGAGCCAGCTCTTGTCAGCGTCCTCGTTGACCATGGCCTGGATCTTCTGGTTCCATTCATCCATGTCCGCGCCAAATCTTTCATTGGCTTCCCTGGCCAATTGTCCGGCCGCCGCGAGCAGTTTTTTTCTGCCGGTATCGCCGTCATCGTTCGAGCCAGTTGAGACGGGCGTGAGCGAGAATGGGCTGGCGCTGGCGGCCACGGCGGGGTCGGCTTGCTTAAGAAGAGTGGCTACGATCTCGAGGTAGAAGCTCCTCTCCTGTGGCTGGTCCTTGACCGTCTGGAGAAGCTTCCTCATTTCGTTGACCCGGGTCTCCTCCTGGCCCGCGGCGGGAGGACTCGAGGTCAGCAGGTACAGGTCCTCCTGGAGCTGGTCTTCCTCCCCCGCCTTGATCTCCTGGAAGATCTGGAAAGCCAGAACTGCCGCGAGTACGAGGACAAGGAGAACGATCAGCGGAGTTCTATAGCTCTTGACCTTGCTCTTGGTAGAGGAGGCGAGGTCTTCAACGGCCGCGACAACCTGGGACTTTTCCTCCTGGGGCTCAGGGGCGCCGCGATGGATTTTGTTATGTGTAAGTTTTTTCGACAAGGCTCTTGGCTCCAGCAGACCACCCCGCAGGGAGGGTCTCATTCTGTTAGGACACTAAAAATAGATATCCCGCCAGTCTACATTCCCCAGCGCAAGGTGCAAGCCTCTCGGGGTCAGGACTTACTCAATTATCAATTCCTGCCGCGCTTCTTTCGGGTCCGTCGGCTCCAGGGTGCCCTTCACAGGCTGAATTGAGGGGGCCTCCTCGACTTTATCAGACGGTGTAGCCGGCGCGGGGGCCGGGGCGGCAGTTGCAGCTTTCGCCGCCGCTTTTCCGGTGAGATGGCGGTAGTTTTCCTCCGGAGTGAAATGCTGCAATCCGAGGGTCCTGATCTCCGCTGTCAGAGAGCAGGCGTATCTCGCGGTCTTGCGGTCGAAGATGCGTTTGAGGTAGATGGTTGCCCCCTCGGTATCCTTCACAAATTCGAGAACCTTGTCACCACTGATTTTTTCAATGATTCTGCGCAGGTTCCATTCTCGTGCCTTCATCTCGCGGATGTAATAGGCCACGTAGTTCTCAGGAAGCTGAGGTCCCCTGTAGTGACCCGTCCAGGTAGGCTTGAAATCGGTCCCTGCGAGACCCTGGGGGGAGTATCGATAGCCTTTCTTGTATTCCAGCTCCGGGTGGACAGGGAAGTCCCCCAGCTCTTCAGGAATGTAAGGAGTCGGGGCTTTAGCCGCGCTGCCTGCGCAGCCAAGGCAGAAAGCTAATACGACGAAAACCGGAACGCTGGCCGCCAGGCGGCTCATCAAGTAACCACGAGAACTCTTCACTTTTGATACCCTCCATGCTCTCCCATTGATGGGAATGCTAGTTTAGTTCTTCCCCCCGTCAATTGTGTTACAAGCAGCGGTGGACTCCTCTTTTTCCCGCCTGGAAAGATCGGTCTCAGGGAGTCTCCATTCCGATCGGAATGAGTCCTCCCCTACAGGACAGGAAAGTCTTAACGCTGAAAGCACTTAGGAAGTATGCGGCAGATTTTAGTGTTTTTTTTATCGGTCGCAAGACAAATAGCTCGGTCCACTCTCCAGAAGCTGTCATCCGGACTTTCCAACCGGCTGAAAACCCGCAGATTGACTGGCAATTGAGCCCATTCCAGGTCGGTAGCGCATTTGCGAGGAGATGTTACTCTTTAATAGACCGAGGGCCACGGTGGACGGGTATCCAGAGGGCCTGAAAGTATGTCGATAGCGCAGCTTTTTCATATCCAGAAGACGAAGCGGCAGACTTCGCAAGCCGCTCTGAGTTCCGTAGCGCAAAGTGTCAGCCGCGGTCACGGGAGGAATCTCGCCAGGGGCCTGGTTTTTCTCACCGCCTATTTTTATGTCTGGCTCTCGCTCAGCTCGGTAGCGCACAGCTGAAGACCAGCGTTCGCGGATCGACCTATTCGTCGAATCGGGGGTCGGTCGACTTCCGCTCTTTCTCTTCATCATCCTCATCGAGGGTTTTGATGCGAATCGGTTCCTCCTCCGTGGTCTCCGCATAGTCCTTTTTCGGGGCGACCGGCTTCTGCGAAGAGTCCGGGGCGGAGCTCAGGATGAAGAGTCCGATGACGAGGATTGCCGCGAGGCCGGCCAGGGGAGCCAGCCAGCGCGGCCGGGAGCTGACGACGGAGAAGGGTTGGTTCGTTTCGCCAGCGCGGATTTCAGAGAGCATCTCCCGCCAGCGCTCATCGCTGATTTCGGGCGGCCGGTCGTTTTTTGCGAGCCTGGTGAGCTCTTCCGCCTCGGCCGCCAGCTTCCGGTACTCTTCAGAGTCTGCGAGGTACCTCTCGACAGTTTCCCGCTCTTCTTCGGAGAGCTCTCCGTCGAGGTAGGGGCCGATCAATCTGGTGAATTCTTCACGCGACATGGTTTCTTCCTGGATTCTGTTTCTCTGGTTTTTTCGGGAGAGCTCAGTTGGGTCTGTAGCCCATGGAGCTGAGTGATTCCTGTAGTTTTTTCCGGGCGTAGAAAAGTCGAGACATTACGGTTCCAACGTTGCAACCCACGACCTCGGCGATTTCTTTGTAGGAGAGATCTTCAGATGTGTGGAGGACGAAAACAACCTGGTGTTTATCTGAGAGCGAGGAAATGGCCTGCTGCAGGTTTTCCCGGAGCTCCTGTTCGCGGGCATATTCAACCGGGGCCTGGGCCGGAGCTCTGCGAGCGGTAGGTTTTCCAAGAGCCTCCATGGCGGACTCTTCCATGCCGTGCAGGGGACGGCTTTTGCGGCTGCGCGTAAAATCGATCGAGCGGTTGACGGTGATTCGGTAGAGCCAGGTGAAGAACTTGGAGTCGGTCTTGAATTTTTCGAGTGCCTGGTAGACGCGGAGGAAAACTTCCTGCGCAACCTCGAGCGCATCTTCCCTGTTGCGTACAAAACGGAAGGAGATTCCGTAGACCCGCTGCCGGTATTTTTCGAAGAGGAATTCAAACGCGGATTCATCGCCGGCAAGGAAGGCTTTTACCTTGAGGATGTCTTCGGTGTCGGAGGCGTCTCTCAATTTCTTTTTCCGGCGATCCAGGGCGGGTTGAATCGGGATGACAACGGCGCCACCTCGATGGGGTTCATGGCGGACCTTCACCTCAACGTGCGAGGGGGAATCAATAGGTCCTCGTTGGCGTACCAACGCGCCGTTGATTGTAGCGGGGCTGAGTTGGGCTCTCATCATCTCTAATCTTTTGAAATATTAGTTCTTATTGAATACTGACGGATTTCCGCGGGTATTTATTCGATTCTCGGGAGGGAAAAATCCATCAAGGGGCCGATAAGAGACGACCCGGATCTTTTTTTATTGACAGAAGGGGCACAGACTTCTAATTTGCTTCTAATTAAACCGCTGCCCGAGAGGGCCAGTCAGGTTTTAGATAGAAGCGGGCTTTACTTAAGAGGAGCTTACAGCCCGTACGAAGAGAGAGGTCCGTGGTGGATGCGGGCCAGAATAGAGAAGAAGAATAGAAGAGATGTATCCCTCAGATGCGGTTTTCACCGCCAGGGCCTGTGAGATGTGGTCGGTGGCTCGGTTCCTGATCTTCGGTTGTATCGGAGAACTGGCGCAGGCTCGAGGTATTAGTTCTTAATCAATGTTAGTTAGATATTTACGATTCAACCTACCCTTCCCTACACACCCCACTCGGTAGGTTCCTCCTTTTTCCTCGTTTATTTCAGACCCAAACACCTCCTCATCGAGTAGGGACGATGAGGAGTTTTTTATTGCCCGGGTTTTTGCGTCCGGAGTTGCCGTGAGCGCGAGATGCGTCTCTTTCCCGACAGTTTCCGTGGGGGTAGATGATACGATACGGCCGTGGGCCAGCGGGGTCATTGCCCCGTAAACGTGGTCGAATTCTTGCGAATCCAACTCTCTGCGGAGTCCGCTGGATGCAGCTAGTGAGCCGTATAAAAGACATCCTTTTTTCCGGTCCTCCCGAAGAGCTCACCGGTCCCAGGGGAGTCCTGATCAAGGTCGGACGGGTGGTCTACCTCCTGGTGGGGGAGTTTCGCAGGGATTTCTGTCTTGAGCGGGCGGCCAGCCTGACCTTCTATTCCATCATCTCGCTCATACCCATGACGGTTCTGTTTTTCAGTTTCGCCACCAAGTTCATGGGAGAGCGGGAGCGTATCAAGGAATGGTTTATTCTCAAGATACCGAAGCTGCTGGCGCCGGGTCAGGAAGAAAAAGTGAGCGCCTGGCTCAAGGAAGATATCGGCAGCGATGCCTTCCAATTGCCGGAGGACGCCAGCTGGCTGATGGATTTCACCGCTGTCTGCGGGCTGGTCATCATCTCGCTGGGAATCTTCATCGCCACCGAGAGGGTCTTCAACCACATCTGGCAGGTGGACAAGCGCAGGAACTATCTACAGCGGCTGTTGGTTTTCTGGGTGATCCTGACGACGAGCCCCCTGCTTTTTGGAGCGTCCCTCTGGGCTGAGGATATGTTGCCCACCGGCGGCCTGAAGTCCTTTTTCCAGGATTCACCATACTTCGCGGCTTTTCTCGCCTTTCTCGCCTTTACCTTGCTGTACATCTTCATGCCGGCGACGAAAGTTCGTTTCCGCAGCGCCGTGATCGGGGGGATCGTGGCCGCGATTCTCTGGCAACTGGCCAAGTATGGTTTTCTCTACTACCTCGACCAGATTAATAACGTCACGAGGTTTTATAGTAAGATCGCCGCCCTGCCGCTCTTTCTCATCTGGCTCTACGTTACCTGGATGGTGGTTCTCTGCGGGGCTCAGCTCAGCTATGTTCATCAGAACCTTGCCGCCTTGTCGAGAGCCCGGCGAACTCGTTTGGCCAGTGGGAAACGATCCCTCGCGCAGCTAGGCTTGCATCTGCTCTACAGGGTGGGGGTCGCCTTCAGTGCCGGCGGCAAGACCCCATCGCTGGAGGCGGTGGCGAAGGACCTTGGCCTCGAGGACAGCGAAGGCCTTGCAGAGGCCGCGTCTGTGCTGCTTCAGAAGAATGTATTATTAGGGGAGGGTTCCGGCGAGGGTAACTATGCCCTGGCGCGGGACCCGGCCCATATACGGCTCAAGGAAGTCATGACGGGGCTGCGAAAAGCTGAGTTTCCCGGTGAGAAAAACACGGTAGAATCGTCGGCTGGGAGTGATCGTGACGAGCCAGGCATCGATCGGCTTATCGCCTCGGCAAACGCTTCCTGGGAAGGCTCCTTTGAGTCTTTTACCCTGGCTGATATGCTGCCTTTAGAAGCGAAAAAGACAGGCTCCCAAGCCCTTCCTGCAGAACAAGATAGGGAGTCCGACTGATTAATTTTGACATGGTACTCAATGCCCAATTACTATCTTGGTTTCAGAAAAGAACCGGGAAGACAAACAAGTGATAAAGTCAGGAACCGGGCACGAAGTAACAGGCCCATTTCCATTTCCTTCAAGTTTCCAGTTTCGCGAGACTGAAAAAGCCACGCTCGAAGCTTTTTTCGAGAAGGTGTTTTTCGCTCAGCGCTTTACTGACGAGAAGCTCGAGGCCATCGATCGCATGCGCTGGAGGCCTGGGAAGGCCGAACCGGCTGAAGAAGATGAGGCCGTCGAAGAGAGCCCGGAGGCCGCCCCGGACGCATCTTCCGGGGATGGTTCGTCTGCTGAGAAGCTGCCGGTTGAGGCCTCTCGTTATGTCATGCTCTGTCGCGGGGCGGATGGCATAGGGAAGACGAGAATCTTTCGTCACCTGCGCGAGCGCGCCCAGGAAAAAGAAGTTTCGGTTTACGAAACACACAACTACGAGGTCGAGGGGATCCCGCTCAAGCCCTTCCTCCATACGATTCGGCAGATCATGCGCGACCTCGACGGCAAGTCGGGTCTCGGCCAGGCGAATCACCGAGTCGGCTCGTCACTGATCAATCGCTACCGCCATGCGCTCGAGAGCTTGATTCCCGAAGCTTTCGGCGATGCCGGCGCTTCCGCCGAGAATAGCTCTCTCAATTCAGAGAATTGGGAGGACGAGAAGGTTCGGATCTTTGATGGCATCACCCAATTCCTTCTTGAGGTTTCGGTCCACAAGCCCCTGCTGATCCTGGTTCATGACCTGCATTGGGCTGACAGGGCGACGGTCGAGCTGCTCCGGTATATCGGGCGCAATCTTCAGTTGCGAAACGAGGCTCTGTCGGCGGAGCACTCTTCGGCGGAAGGAGTCGATGCGGGGCAGGTAACCGAAGATTGGGAGAGGCTCTCGGCTCACACAGATCTTCCCGTTGCCGAGGCGGGTCAACTGGAAAAAGCGGAAGCGAGCCCGGGGGGCGAAGAGAGTCCTCCCGAGACCTGGCCGTCTCGGTTGATGCTGCTTGCGAACTATCGCTCACATGATGAAGACTCAGGCGGTGAGAGCAGTCGCGCCATCGAAAGCCTCGGGGGGGAGAACTTCAGCTTTCACGGTGAGCTTCGGCCCCTGCATCGGCAGGAGGCACGGCATTTCCTCGAGAAGTCAATCGAGGGAGTCCAGGTGGGAGGTGAGGAGCTGGAGATTACGGCAGACGCGGCCGATGCGGTGTTTGAATTATCCGAAGGGTTCCCGAGTTTTCAGCAGGAACTGTTCCGGGGAGTTTTCCTGGGCAAGTCGAACCTTGCCTGCTGGAGTGGTGAGAGCTTCAAGGAATACGTCGACAGCGCCACCGGCGCGGGCGGTCTTGGATTATTAGAAGATGCTCCCGTGCGCCATCGTATCCTGGTGCGCCGGCTCGAAGAGTATTTCGCTCCGGGCGAAGAAGCTCGTTTGTCCAATGAGGCCCGGGTGCTGCAGGTCCTCGCCCTGGCTCGTCGACCCGTGAGGAGTGACCTGGTGGGTCACATCCTAGCGTTACAGGAGCCCGTCCCCGGCGCTGCCGAAGAGATGGCCGCGGCGGTCGGCAAACTCGGTTGCTTTTCAAATGCCGAGGGAGCCGAGAAGGTCGAGGCGATTCTGGGAGCTCTCGAGCAGCGTGGAATTACAGCCCTCGCAAGTCCAGGCAAGTATTATTTCAGGCTCTGGGATTACACCCAGGTCGTGGAGGCGACGATTGAGCCTGAGGTCAAGACGCTCATTCATCAGCGAATTGGCGAGGAATACAGGCGGCGTCTTGGCGAGGGGAACGGCGAGGCCATCGCTACCGGCGAGGAGGTCTACGAGGTCTATCATCATCTCAGCCGGGGCAAAGAGTCATCCTCGGCGGTGGAATTTGGTCTCGCGGCTGGAAATCGTTTTGAGCGGACCTTCGCGCTTCAGAAGGCGAGAGATCTCTATGCCGAGATGGTCTCCTTTCTCGCGGCGGAGGAAGAACTGCCGGAGCGCCTGACGGTTCTCGAGCACCTGGCCAGGGTCCAGGCGACTCTTCGTGAATACGATGGCGCTCTTGAATCGCTCACGAGAATTAACCAGGAGGAGGCCGGCAGCCTGGAGCCCGCTGTTCGGATCAATCTCTACCTCCTGGAGGCCCAGGTGGTTGCCGTCGCTGATCCAGGCAGGGCGCTCAAGGTTCTGGCCAGAGCGCAGAAGATCGTAACTGATGAGCAGAGTCTCGAGTCGATCAGGGTTCAGCTCGAGGTTACCCGCTGCAGGATGCTGAGGCAGGACTGGAAGCGGACGATCAATTACGGGCTCAAGGGAGCGGAGCAGGCGCAGAAGATTCCTGGCTGCGT
>Ga0207987_1000242_pt1 | contig 16084 bp, 18 predicted proteins | sample ETNtaG_19_FD_185768 | JGI IMG/M metagenome (GOLD analysis project Ga0207987, IMG submission 185768) | Marine microbial and viral communities from oxygen minimum zone, Eastern Pacific Ocean - ETNP201302PF86A (SPAdes) (version 2) | ecosystem: Environmental > Aquatic > Marine > Oceanic ...
GGACCAATTCTATGCAGATCAAGACAGGAGCGCCAGCGAGATCGGACAGGACATCGAAGTACAACCAGCTACTGAGAATCTCGGAGAAAGTGGAAAACTATCCGGATCTATTCCAATGAGGATAGAATCAGTGGCAGAACGATACTCGCATCGGACTCTATCACGAACTGAGGGGTGTCCACCCCGAGCTTCCCCCAACTAATCTTCTCCGCAGGAGGGGCACCAGAGTAACCTCCGAAGGAGGGTCGAGATTCTGAGATCTGAGCGAACCACGCCCAAAGAGGGACATCCACCCCGGCGTCCTGCCTAAGCATGGGGACCACGGAGATTGCGAAATCCCCCGATATCCCACCACCCACCTGAAGCATCCCAGTGGGGGAGTCATCCTCTCGATACCAATCGGCGAGAGCCTGCATCGCGTCCAAACCCCCCTTGACGACGGAATTGGTTTTCAGCGTGCAGTCTATCACTCTGGCAGCTAGTAGATTACCCAGCGTCGAATCCTCCCACCCTGGGGTGAAAATGGGCAGGTTCGCATCCGCTGCAGCGACCAACCAAGACTCCTCTGGGGGGGATGAGAACTCGAACTCACCATGGAGTATCAGGTCATACACGTATTCGTGAGGGAAACGACTGTCCCCCACCGTCTCAGATTCCTCCCAGAGCGACAGCATCTTCTCCCCCACCATGGTGAATGCGCTCTCTGGTATCGCCACGTCAGTCACTCTGTTCATCCCCCTGTCATGAAGGGCTGCATCTTCCTGCTTGCTCTGATGCCTCCAATTCGGAACTCTCTCGTAACCGGTTCTGGAGACGAGACCGAACAACTCCTCCTCCAGGTTCGCCCCGGTGCAGCAGATAGAGTGCACCCTCTGTTCCCTGATTGCCGGAGCCAGGCTCTTTCCTATCTCCGCCGTCGACATTGCTCCCGCTAGGGTAACCATCAGTCGGCCGTCACTGTCTAGGAAGCCCCTCAGTGATTCTATGCATCTGGCAAGCTCACCCGCATTGAAGTGGCTGTAATGGGTCTCGATGAAGTCTCGAATAGTCATCTAAACACTCCTAAATCGCTCTACTCTCTTTCTGAAAACCAACCTCACTCCAGGGTTCTCCGAAACGATCCTCCTGTGGATCATATCCGCCAGAGAGTCTGAGTCGCTTCCTCCGCATGTGAAGACGTCAATAGCCAGCAGCCCCCTCTCCGAGTAACAGTGAGCGGTAACGTGACTCTCGTCTATCAGCACTGCCGCCGCGAATCCAAGGGGGCTTTGCGTCCCATCGAAGACCTCGACATGGGAATGGACCTCTCGCACCCCAGATTCGCGAACGCATTCTCTCAGAACGCTGAGGACCCATTCCCCCTCTCCCTCCTTGCCTCTCTGGTAGCCCACGTAGTCCAGAAGGACATGGGAACCCGCAGAATCAGCCTCAGTCACACCGCTCCAGCCAAGTCACCGAGATTTCAAACTCACTCTTCGACAAGCCACGCCTCGAGTCTCCGCAACCCTTCCTCTATGGCCTCCTCGTCAGTCGCGTAAGACACCCTCACGAAGCCTTCTCCCCCTGTGATTAGTGATGCTGGAATCAGCTGAACGCCGGCTTCCAGGGCCCCATCTGCGAACTCCACGTCACTCATCCCGGTGCCAGTCACATCCGCGAAGACGTAGAAGGCCCCCTCGGGCTCGGGGACCCTAATCCCCGGCAGGGAGTCCAAACCATCCATCATCATCTTCCTCCTCTTGAGATACTCCTCGTTGAATTCCAAAACCGAGTCTTCGCATCCCAGAGCAACCCTGGCTGCTTCCATCATGAATGTAGGTATGTGCGAGGCGGAGTTTGCCTGGCTCTTCACAGCAGCCCTCATCGCCTCACTAGGGCCAGTGAGGAATCCGACCCGCATGCCGGTCATCGCCCATGACTTGGACCATCCGTTGATCACGATGGTCCTCTCTTTCCCTCCCGGCAGGGTCGAGGGGGAAACGTGAGGCCAGTCGACCCAGATCATTCGCCCGTATATCTCATCAGAAACTATCCAGAGGTCATGCTCGACTGCGATATCAACTATCCCAGCAATCTCCTCGGGAGTGAAGACCGCACCCGTCGGGTTGCAAGGCGAGTTGATCAGGATCATCGTGGTCTTGTCCGTCACCGCTTCCCTAATTGCATCCAAATCTGGATGGAAGTTCTCCATGTTCACCTTTACGTGAACTGGTTTCGCACCGATGAACTCCAGCATAGGCTCGTAGGACGCCCACGAAGGAGAAAGCAAAATCGCCTCGTCACCGGGCATGGTCGTAATCAGGAAGGAGTAGAGCAGAGCCTGCTTCGCCCCCGGGGTCACGACGATATCTTCAGCAGGGGCCTCGATGCCATGGTGCTCCCTGAGGTAGCCCGACACGGCCTCGCAGAGGTCCATCGAACCAGCTCCTCTGGTGTACTTCGTCTTCCCTTCCTCGAGTCCGCCGATCGCGGCATCGATGATCGGGGACGGCGTGTCGAAACCGGGCTCCCCCACGGTCCATCTGACCACTCCCTCCCCAGGGGGTTGCAGATAGGGGGCGAAACCAACACCCAGTCCCTCGAACCGGGAAGACACACGAGGCACGTCTTTCACACGAGTAGCCACTCAATGAAGGTATGCCGTCGCTCGGATAGTCTTCAAGAAAGAAAGTAGGTTCGGTGGGGCTAAGCACGAGTGGCAGAGCAGCTATGCAATGGACTGCAGATCCATGGACCCGGGTGCAAATCCCGGCTCGTGCTCCACCTATTCACAGCCCTGAAATCTCCACGAGCATGAATGCAGCCGATATCGCAATCGCACCCATCACGAAGAAACGATCGAACGATCTCGAATCCATAGGCTCACCTTGGTAAGTCATACCTTCCTCGATGCCCTCGTCCCTCAGTCTGAGGTAGACCAGCAGGAACAGGAGCATAGTCGCCGGTCCGGAAATCGCATCCATCTCATTCTGCTCGGAGAACTCCCTCAACGGGCCGAAGACGAAACCGAAGTAGTTGGCGATAGTAATAGTGAGGAAAGCGAATAGCGCGGGATGAGCTACTGGCCACATCCCCCTGGCCCCCTGGGTCAGGATCATGGTCGCCCATAGCACGTAAGTAAGGAGAAGCGCTCCAGTGAAGGAAACAGTCACCTTTGTGGGCGCTAGCAGACCATCGCTTGCAGCCCCGGGAGTGACCGCATCAATCACAGACTCGGGGTTAACGATCTGCCGGAACACGTAGAAGAGCCCCGTAGCGATTACTATGACCAGACCCATCAAAGCGACTGGGTCTTTGATTCCGATTCCAAATGAGATCGAGTCCAGCCCCTCGTCAACCTCGTCTTCTGCACGCAGCATGAGGTATGCCGCCGCATAGGTGATGGTCACGATTGGAGTAAGGAACTTGGGGGCCTCACTTGCCTCACTGGCATCGTTCCAGAACATCCAGATTACCGCACTGGCGACAATGAGTCCTGCGAGAACTGGAAGCATCACCTTCCACATCCCACGAGCACCCTCATTGAGGATTAGCCCAGTCGACATGAAAATCCCGAACATCAGTATCCCGTTGAATGCCGTTTCTGGAGCCCCAGCCCCATAGGCCACATCGGCCGTCGCGCCTCCCAGACCATTGCTCAGGATGGTGAAGCAGTCCCCCTCCCCTCCAGTCGTGTAACACGCGGAGAAGAACATGAAGTTCAACGAGTAAACGAGAGTTACTAGGGCAGTCAGTAGAAGCAGCGCTTCGCCAGGCGTCGATTTAATCCTATCAAAAACTAGGGCCATTGGGCGGCGGCACTCAATTCAACTATTATCTGTTAGCCTACTTCTAGGGGGTGAAAGGGAGATTCTCGGGGTCTACGTTGCCACCACACAGGATTATCCCAATCGATCCAATTCCTTCCTTGGCTCTGAACTCCTCCTTCAGCACCGCAGCTAGAGAGATGGCGCCACTAGGTTCCACGATCATCCCGAAGGTCTCGTGAATCAGGGTCATAGCAATCAGGACCTCATCATCGCCCACCCTGATGATTTCCTCAACGTGACTCTTGATGATTGGCCACGTTATTTCCCCCATGCTTGTAAGGAGCCCGTCGCAGATCGTATCCGGTCCTGTCTGTGGCACATATTCACCAGACTCCAATGACCTAGCGGCATCATCGGCCCCCTCTGGCTCCGTCCCGAAGATCAGTGCATCTGGAAGCAGAGACCTAGTGGAGATGCAAGTTCCGGACATCAATCCACCACCCCCTATGGGTGATAAGACAGCATCCAGACCACCACACTCCTCGATCATCTCTTTCGCAGCGGTTCCCTGGCCAGCTATGACGTTCGCATTGTCAAACGGATGGACGAAGGTCGCCCCGGTCCTCTCCAGAACCGAGTTCGCAGTCGCAACCCTGGCCTCCAGGTTGGGCTCACACAGAATCACCTCGGCCCCATGGCTCCTGACTCCGTTAACCTTCACCTTGGGCGCATTTTTCGGCATCACGATGAATGCTGGAACCCCTCTCTGCTTAGCAGCTAATGCAACCGCCTGTCCATGATTGCCGCTGCTATGTGTGCACAGGCCAGACTCGGCACCCTCTCCAAGCATCTTCACGGCATTAGTCGCCCCCCTGAATTTGAACGCACCCACGTGCTGAAGGTTTTCGCACTTCATGAACACCCTCCTCCCGGCCATTTCATCGATCTCCGGTGAATTCACCACTGGGGTCCTCAGAACAACACCATCCAGCCTCTTCGAGGCTTCGATCACGTCTGAGTAGTGGATGCTGGCCATTCTGCTCATGCTTCGCAACCAAGAGCAATACATCATTACTACGGCACGGCCTCGTCAATATGTGGAAGAGAAGACAAACGTCGAATCCAACGATCCCGAGTGGCTTCCCCTTGCAATCGCTTCAGTGCTCCTGATTCTGGATTCACTGGTCTTCGGAGTCGCTCCGAGGGGCCCCTGGGATGACCCTGGGTTCTCCACCGGTGTGATTGGAATTGCAGGGCTTTCGGTGGGCTATGTAGCATGGTACCGATACACGTTCAAGAGAAAGGGCCTGATTCCATGGATCGACTTATGGCAGAAACCGGAGGAATCCGTCAGACGAGTTTTCGCAGCAGCCTTGGCCACTCTGTTCCTGGCCTGGATCTCGGGGAATACATTGCAACCTTACTTGCCCGACCCAACGGGTTTGGTCCTAACCCTGGTCGGGCTTCTTCTTGCACTTCAGTCGATATACGCCTATCTCTCATTGGGGCCCCTGAAGGAAGACTGATCCTATCTCTTTCCCGGTTTCCAGAACTGAAGTGGAAGCGGGGCTTCTCCCTGCATCGCACGGAACGCAAGGTGATCTGCTCGCTCGTTCCACCGGTGCCCCCTATGTGCGGGCACGTGCTCACCCACTAGGACGATTATTCCCGAGACCTCATCCCACAAATCTCTGACTCTTCGTGCGAGGGTCTGATTGGCCTTCGCCGACCACATACCAGAGGCTATGTTCAGGGCGTAGTTCGAGTCTCCCCTTATGGTTACAGACTCTATCTCCGATTCGCTCAGAATCCATCTAAGGGCGTGTGCTATCGCCGATAGCTCTGCCGTGTTGTTCGAACCTACTTCAGCTCCCAAATACCCATTCTCACCTTGATTTGTGATCACTTCTCCGTTCAACTCTGTGAGTAGGTGACCCTTGCCATTGCCGGAACCCCCGTCATTGACTATCACACAAAGTCCCCAGCCAGCCCTCGTCTCTGAGGTCACATTGCGATTCTCGCTGCAAGAACCGTCTACGTAGATGTGAACGCTCATTACTTCGCTCATCTTCAGTCTCCGATCAATGCGGAGTAACTCTCCGAATCGAGAAGCTCACTCACGCCAACATCCGAATCGGTCTTGATTTTGCAGATCCACCCCTCCCCATATGGATCTTCATTAATCTGCTCGGGCGCATCCTCGAGCGACTCGTTGACTTCGATCACGGTTCCTGCCACAGGCGCGTAGATCTCACTGACCGATTTCACAGATTCGACACTAGCGAATGACTCCATCACTTCGATGACCGAATCCACTTCGGGGAGTTCCACCCACACTACTTCTGTCAGAGCGTTCTGGGCGAAATCGGTAATTCCGATACTAACCTCGTCACCCTCAACTTTTACCCACTCGTGTTCTTTGGTGTATCTCAAGTCACCAGGAACGTCTCCCACACTATCACCCAGCCATTCGAGCAGGGGGGGCAGGGTCAAGGTTTCGCTCTCTACTCCTCACCGTGTTTAGACTCGAGGTGATCCATTTCCATCCTAGCCCATTTGGATCCAAGGTCTTGCATACTAGCCTCGTCCCTCTCTCTTTCAAGCCTTGAACGCATTTCATCCTCGGGTTCCCTGCTAATCCAAGGGTCTGTCATCCAGGCTCCCTGTGGACGGTCCCTACCTGCAACAATCACGACAAGAAGGATGCAAGCCATTACGCCGATCGCAATGGGGGCCACTACCAGCGTGTCTGAGAATGAGAACTCGCCTTCATTCAGAATCGAAATCGAAGTCATCACCATCAGGGCGAGGATGAATCCAATGAGGAGCCTAGTCAATCTGGATGCTACCGACTCCATGCCTCGACGCATCCGACATTTCGCATCAACTTGACCGAAGAATCGCTCACAACTCTTGGATAAGCTTGTGAATCTTGTATGGCAGGAGCGATCTGTTGACCGGAGTCACCTCCAGTATTCGCGCGTCATCCCTCCTTCGGATGTCCTGAAGCAGGGGGTGCCTGCTCTTCTTGTGCAGAGTGAGTAGCGTGGGTATGTCATGCTGAAGAGCAAGTCTGACCACATTGACGAAACCCTCGCTTTCTACAGTGAACTTCCCTACCTCGTCTATCACCATAATCTCACAATTCCCAATGCTGTCCATTATCGCAGGAACGCCAACTCTGTCTATCTCAGTAGGATCTATTCCAAATCCTAGAATTCGATTCCTCGAGTCAATATCCCGGTGTGCCATTACCCCCTTCTCACCAGTGAGGATGTTGACGCAGGCGAATCCGACTCTCTCTCCGTTCTCGATCACTGGCTCGCACCTCATCCCCCCTACGATGTATTCCGGTGGGGATGGGCCTCTGGTCCTCCTGAAACCGCTCCCTTCTTCGGTAATCATGTCGACAACCTTCTGGAGGACGGCAGATTTTCCAGAACGGGGTAGACCTGTGATTCCAATCTTTGGATTTATTCCCATGCGTCTCTCCTTTGCCATTTCCAAGTTGGGAACGTGCCGCGTATGCAAACCAAGGATATTAATCCATTCTCAAAATGAGCGGTTTTCCGGAACTAGGAAACCGAAATCCGCTTTCCTCAATCAAGACGGCCTTCGTTCCTCAGTAGGGAGAAGGGGCCGTTGTCTTCTTCGACCTCGAGTGGAAGCATCTCAATCTCGTAGTTGTTCACGTTGTTGTTCGCAGCCCAAGCCCTGGACCACAAATCAAGCTCTTCGGAATTTAGACGATCCGCTAAGAAACCCAAACCCCCTTCCAGAGAACCGAACTTTTCACTAAGACTGTCCTTGACTTCGTTCGGAAGATCCAGGAAGCTAACCGAGTTTCCCAACACGCATCCCTGTGGAACCACTGCCCACACCAACCTCCTCTCAGATTGAGGATTTACAACGGACTGACAAACAATGCGACTTTGAACCGACATCTCGCTAGGTCCCTTCCATGCTGATTTCCTACCCTCTGAATTCAACTCAAAGGCAGGATGCCCAAGAACACCTTTCCCATCTATGAAATTGATGTGAGCAGCCCTGATGAATGGCACCTCACCGTCCTTACCGGACCAATCACAGATTTCCTTTTTCCAGACGGACCTCTCCACCTCGCCCACTCTAACCTTGATTGCTCTGCCGCTAGGGTTCAGGCCAGTTCCCTCTTCGACCAATCTGGGCTTGTCGGATAGATTACCAATCGCCATGATGGTCCTGCTTCTGCCCACGACGTCTCTAGGCATCTTCGGAACCGCCCATGAAGTGTCAGTCCAGGACGACCAAGGCCCCCTCTCGAGCTCGAAGAAGGGGGCATCGGAGGCGAGCCCTCTTCCAGGCGCAATGTCATCGACCAAAAGAGGCTCGAAGCTAGTCAGAACATCAGTCTCTTCACCGACGGTGATTCCGATTACTGACACTCCTTGTGACCCCCCAAAAAGAAGCCTCGAGTCTTCCGGGAACGACCAGACAGAATCCCAACAGTTAGACTCTACCAGGAGCTTCCTGAGGGGCAGACTGCTTTTTTCCCTGAGGACCGAACTCGGAACTACTAGCCTCACCCTCCCGCCACTCTGAGAGATCTGCAACGACCTCTCTATGTAGAGCCTGTATAGATTCACATTCCCTTTAATGGTGGAGAACCTGGCCTTTCCATCCGTTCCTTTGAATTCCCTTAGTTGGCTAGAAAGCCCCTTTCTCAGGGTGCTTCCATCTGGGTGGCCTCTGAACCTGTCCTTTATTCTAAGCCATGGTGGACGAGAGATAAGTAGCATTGGCCTTTCATTCCAAGGCCACTCTCCCATTAGTGGGTCCATGCATCTGACGTTGCTTTCGACGATCATCTCAGCCTCGCTCAGACCAATCATGCCATCATCGCCTTCATCCCCCAGATCCACAAGGCCTAGCCTTGCCAATACAATCACAATCCTCTTTCTGGCACTGTTCACGGCCACCTCAGATGTGTCAACCAGCTGCAGGCCCTCCAACAGTCGAAGGGTGTCCTCCCTCCTCTCTGTAGGTGCATGGTTCGCTAGCCTTTCCGCATGTATCCGGAGCATCCTCTCCGCAAAGAGTCCCGCCCCGACACAGGGATCAGCAAATGGAATTGGGATCCCAGATTCTGTCCTGTTCTTTGACGACTCGGCGTTTCCATCTGCAACGCCCTCTTCACTGATGTCCTCGTTGAACTGCTTAGCGAATCCTCTGAAACTTGGTGGCAATGCGGCTAGGGAAAGGGTTGCAGGGGGCTCCTTCTTCTTGCTATTGCCACGGTGCAACTCATCATGCAGAACGGCATCGACAAATCTTGCAGGAGGTGCGTAAACACCCCTAGGGGAACGACCGTCACTCTGGGCGTCGAACCTTGCCAGCAAGTGGTCAAGGACATTGCCCGGATTGCTGAGAAGGCCAGCGGGAAGGGTCGGCCAATTGTTCGGAAGCGCAGCTGCAATTGGCTGCCTCTTCTTGGTAGCCTCCAACCAAGAATCTAGCCATATCTCAATCTGCTCGGTCCTTTCTGGGCACTCGTGGTCGAGCCTAGCGTACCACCCTGAAGTCTCGCTTGTCATAAGGTAGTCTGCCCGACTCGCTCTTCTTCTTTCAATGGTTGTATTACACACGTCCAGACTTCTCATCCGTCAACAACAAAAACGTCCCTTTCTATCTCGATAATCTCTTTATTCTGAAGCAACCAAGATATCGCCTCATCGATATCTTCTGAATGGATTCCGGGTGACTCAAGAAGCTGGATAATTTCGTCAAAGTGCAAACCCCCGCCCCTTCCATTCGAGTCCTCAATCGCAATCAGAATCTTCTGACTGATGTATGCTAGCAGTAAATCATCGTCGGTAGATAGGTTCCCAAGATCCACTAATGGCCCAGTCTCCGGACCGTAGTCTCCGGACCGTTCTTTTTTGTTAGTAGGCTCGTAGACATCGAACAGATTCCGTTGATTGGGGTCTGCAATCTGCGACCCGCTGATGCTCTCTCGCCGTCGCCTCATCTGCTTCGATAGATTCTCAATCCTATGCAGACGTTGTTCGTACCTCAACTTCTCTCTTCCTAGATGAGACTCCAATAACTCCAACTCTTCATTGGCCCTTTCGTCTAGCCATTTGGCCAGATCCCAGTTGGGATTCTTCCTCAGCATGGACTCCCATAGAAGGGAAACCGACTCGGGTAGAGTTCTGATATCTATCTTCGGTCCGCCTTGCCCTTCTTCGGAGTTGGTGTCCATACATGTGGTGTTCACTTGACCGTCTATCAATTATCTCCTAGAAAGGTCAGTTCTACAGGGGGTCGGATTGATGAATGAAAAGGTATTGCCGAAGACATGGCGCCATATCGTTTGACCCTACTTCCTGGAGACGGGACGGGTCGTGAGGTGATGGAAGAAGTCAAGCGAACCCTCTCGGTTTTCCAAGAATCTGGTGCAATCTCACTCGAAATTTCGGAGATTCCCTGTGGGGGCCAGCACTATCTCGATACCGGAGAGGAGTGGCCGTCGGGATCTTTCGAATTCTGCCGTGATGAGTCAGATGCAATCGTAGTGGGAGCAGTCGGATGGCCCGACGCGACACTGCCAAATGGAGATATTGCAGGTGGACAGGCATTATTGGGCCTCAGATCCGCACTTGACCTCTATGCAAATGTTAGGCCAGTCAAGCTATACAAGGGAGTGAAACACAAGGTTCACGGAACCTTCTCTGATGTGTGGAACCACGAATTGGTTGATATCGTAATGGTCCGTGAAAACACAGAGGGCCTTTACCACGCGCTTCTCAGAAGGTCTGGAATGGCGGCGAGGGGCGGCGAAAGAGACGAGCCATTGGTTATCGATGGGTTTCCCGGCTTAGAGGGCGAGGTCGGATGGGACGTAAGACCGATTTCTCGCAAGGGGAGCGAGCGCGTCATTCGATACTCATTCGAACTCGCAAAGCAACGACAATCCAGACTCGACTCCACTCAGAAGGTAACTTGTGTGGACAAGAGCAACGTAACTAGGGGGTGCAGACTCTTCCGAGAGGTCTTCCGGGAAGTCGCCTCCGAGTACGAAGGAGTGGAGACCAACGAAGCCTTCATCGACGCATTCACTATGTGGCTTGTCAGAAATCCAGAGGATCTCGATGTGGTGGTTCTGCCCAATATGTTCGGTGACATAGCAACTGATCTTGCTTCCGTACTCCAAGGTGGGATGGGAATGGCAGCCAGTGCCAACATAGGAGATAACCACATGCTGTTCGAACCTGTTCACGGTTCCAGTCCGAAATATGCTGGTCAGAATAAAGTGAACCCAATCGCATCAATCTCATCAGTACAGTTGATGTTCGACTCACTGGGATTGCGTCATAATGACGAGAAAGCTACGATGTGCGCGGATGTCCTAGAGCGTGCGATCTCTGAACACATGTCAGAGGGAGGCATGGTAACATACGACTTAGGAGGAAAGGCCTCAACGACTGAAGTGGGCGAGGCTATCTCATCAAGATGCTCAGACATCCTCCAAGAGATGTCGGGATAGCCTGACCTAGGACTTGCTGAGAAACTCGGCGATTTCAACAAGGGAGTCCCTTAGCGCGGAAGCATTGTCCCATTCAGTCGGGACGCGGTTTGGATTAGCAAAAAGATCAGCAAGCATACCCTCGAACGCCCTGGAGACCTCATCTACGATAGTGACAGTAGCCATCTTCGCACTCCTCGAGAGGGGGTTTAGATCCACCACTATCACTTCCTTGCCCAGATTGACCAAGGCCTCGCACCTGTCTCCGTCCTCTAGGGGGACCAGTATCGAATCAGCATTGCCGATGCCCTCTTCGGTGCAGTGTGAGCGCGGTCCCTCAAGGCCTTCTATTCTGAAGTCGGGGGAACCCCCAAGTAGAGTCACATTCCTAACTGATTCTCGCCAGTCTCCTTCGAATCCTGATGGTTCCGATTCCCCCAATACCAAAATCCTCAGCTCCTCCAAAAGGGAAAGCAGGCCAGAGATTCGCTCGGGTGTCCTGTAGTAGAGATTCACTTCAATGGGGCATCCGAGAAACGCAGCCAACCTCAAAGCCTCCTTACCTGCTAGCACCACCGTATTTCCATTGACAGAGATGACTGGATTATTGGCAGACCTTAGGCGAGCCGCCGCCTCTCTGATTGCCGATTTGGCCGATTCGGTGGTCCTCTCTCCTAACAGATAGTCAAATGCCTCCCCCCTCCCATGGGCAATCATTGCGGAGTCTGCAAGGAGGCCCTCATCGTTCCCTTCCACAATCTTCTGACGAGATAGCAGCGACTTTTTCCTCGGATGGCTATCGGGAATCTTGACCATCAAACCCCCCCAATTAGCATCGAAAAATCAAATGTGCCGGAATTCATGTTCACTTCACTCGAGGAGACAACGTCAACTCCAGAAACGGCCGCCCAAGACGGCAGGTCCTCTCTTTTGACACCACCAGAACCCTCTAGGATGCACCATTCCCTCAAACCTAGGCTCTCCAGCGACTCTCCCGTGCTCCCGCATGCGGATGGCCCCATGTTGTCCAGAAGAATCACAATCGGCTCTGTGCCATTCCTAGCTTTCTGACTTTGTGACCATGCTCTCGCAGCAAGAATTGCTTGGCTTGGGTCTTGGACCTCTATCACGGTGAATTTTGCATTGGCTTCCAAATCAATAGAGGATATCGCAGCTGGGATGGAATTCTCCGGCTCGCCGTCCGGTGAACTCACGACCAAGTCATTCTCCTTGATCATCAGCGCATCGCTTCTGCTAAGCCTATGCGTGAGTCCCCCGCCAACGTGAACCGCCCATTTGTCTAACAAACCCCACGATGTCTTCCTTGTGCAGGCAACCCCGACCTCGTCCGCCTCTCTAACCCATTCAGACGTTAGGGTCGCAATCCCCGACAGTCTGCCTAGGATGTTTAGAAGCACCCTCTCGCAACTTAGCACGCTTGCAGAGGGGCCAATCAGAGATAGAATCTTATCTCCGGTCGAAATTCTATCCCCATCCCCTACAAACCAATTGATGTTGCAACTTGGAAAGAAGTCCTCTATCAGTACGTCAATCGGCACTTTACCGCAAACAACCCCCTCCCCCTTGGAGTAGGTCATCGACTCCACAACATCTCCCGAGCCCTCGTCGGATGCCAGATCGTCAGACAAATGGGCAATCAACCACCCTGTTATCGACTTCCTGAAAAGATCGGTGGGAGCCTCAGCCCCTCCCGGCCGGATTAGCAGGTGAGATCGATCGTGCGGCAGTCTTCCCACATGCGTTCGAATGGAAACCCCTCCTTGAATGGTCCTAGTTTTCGATAGAAACTATCCTAGGGAGTCCAACCCTGATTCAGCGGCTGCCAAGCAAGCCAGTATGTCATCTACAGACGCCCTTGATCTTCCCAGGCCTTCAGAGGAAACGACAACCCTCAACTGAGCCCGATCTCCATCCTTCCTCAATTGGACACTGAAATCCTCAGGATCGTCGGGGGAAATTGCCGCTAGCAGTGCCTCGCCCCGGGCAAATTCGCCCTTCCAGATTATCGATGCCTTGACCTCGCCCATCAGACTCCCCAGAATCGGTTTCCTTGCGCCAACTCGTCATCTTCGACAAATGACTGCACGATAGTCCTGAGAAGATAGTACATCATCATCGATACGATGGGAACCCCCCAGTCGTCACCCAATTGATCGAAAGTAGGGCTATACTGCTCTCCCGACGAAATCGCCAGTACCACGTCAATAGTGGCCGCTAGGAAGGTGTAGATCACCACTGAGAGGCCAATCAGCAGAACGCTTCTCCCAGTGAACGTCCCCTCCTTCCACCTCAGCACACCGAGTGCCAGCAAGAAAGATAGCGCACCCCCAACGATCCACTGCAGGGTCTCGTCGAATAGCCCTACGAGGTGCTCGAAATTCGACTGTTCGGGTCCCGGTTCACCCCATCCAGACCATATGGTTGCAACAGCCAGAAACAGGCTGACTATCGACATCCCCCATAGCAATGATGAGAAAAGTCCACCTGTCGCGCTGTCCCTCATCTCCATCGCCACACGCTCCATCTGCGCCTCTAGGCCTAGTCCCTTCCCCAAAACCCATAGTCCTATCAGAAGGGGCAGCGATCCTATCAGGGCGATGCCATTTGGGAGGATCAGGCCCAGTCCGATGATGATTAGGAATACTGCAAGGGGAACTAGCAACCTGGATCGGAACCTGGGGTCCTCGATTGCCTTCACAATGTAGTAGTAAGTCCCCTCTATTCCCTTAGATTGCCTGACTATTACCTTCTCAACTGTGTCCACCCTCACTCTGGAAGTCACTATCGGAAGGGAAGCTTCGTCATCCGCTCCATCTGTAACTAGCACGGCTGCATCGGGTTGGAAGTCCTGGATGACTTCGTCCAATTGACTAGCAATGGCTCGATCGCTCCTGGGGCCAACACGAACGTCGCCAGTGAGAATCGCTATCTGTACCTCATCGCTTGCACTGGCTCCCTCGGCCAACCTATCATGGTGGTGGAGGGCCCCTAGAATCGCATTGGTGTCTGATTCCTCTGGATCTGCAATCCCCAATCTGAGAGCAGCCGTCAGGCATGATTTCCTCCCAACAACCGGCCCCCTAATGCCAGATTTGACACCTAGGTCGTTATCTCTGTCGATTGTGATTACAAGTGTTCGTACTATCCCCCCGTCCCCCTTGGAGAGGGTTGGAGAGCACCTCCTTATGAGGAATTGGCCGAACTGCTACTTTGGCCGTTATCAGTATCACTGGACCCGACTCTATCAGAATTGAACCGCCTTCTCTGCTTAGCCCTGATGTACTTCAGCGGGTGGGTCAGCCATTCCTGGTCACACAACCGATCCTCTCCAGTTTGAACCGGGCATCTTGCATTGGTTTTCAGAGCAGAGCACCCATGGGGGGTATACTCCCTTTCGTAAATCTGATTCACTTGGTAAGAAGTAGTGTCTGCATTGTAGTCCGGAGCATTTGCGAAGAAATTGCAGGTCTGTTCATGCTCCAGGCCAATGGAACGGGAGAAGGCCGCAAGGAAGACCCTACCAACATGGTTTACGTTAACCCCCTGGTTCAATTCCGAAACCGCAGATTCGAAGCAGGGAGGCCAATCATCCCTAATCGCAGCAGTCATCGGCATCTCCTCCTTGACCCTCTCTGAAAGCAGACCAACAATCCTCTCCACCGGGTCGGCGAACTTCGCAGCGAACTCATCATCCATCCTTCCCATCCGCTCCTCGCAACTTTCCCTTAGGCTCTCTCTAATCCTCTCTTTGATCAATCGCGAGGCCCTTCCACGACCTGATTCTCCAGCACCAGCGTCCAAGCACACCCATCCCTGCTTCACCGGTCTGTTCACTAGTCTCCAGTATTTTCCAGAAATCTTTGGACTAAGCTCGATGAAATCCACCATCGGGATCCAGTAATCCTCCGAACCCTTTGAATCAACCTTGGTAACAATTCCAGAGAGGAATGAGGACGAAATCAACTCGAAGTTGGCAGAGTCCATCCCCAGGAGCCTGTCCGCTCTGCTGGACTCGCCCTCAATCCACCTCGAAAGTAACCGCTCGTCGAACGAAGCGCAAACTATCAGCATTGCATGAAGGAAAGAGAGAGCTTCTGTCATCCTCCCTACCTCTGTAGAGATATCAATGCTGGACGACGCCCCGTCGCCTTCCTGCTGTAGAACGGAATCCACCAGCCTCAACATGCCTTTGACCCTGACGTCCTCCAGCCAAGGAGCATCTATCAGGTCCTCAACGGTAATCCCATTTTCATCCAGCATAGACCTGATGTACGTGCTTCCTTGTGGGAGGAACGGATAGCGCGCCAGTAGCCCTTCGTCATCGATTTCCGGAGCGCTGATGGGCATTGGCACGTCCATCAGAGTTCCGCGAGGGTTCTTCAATACTTACCGAGCCCTTCCACTGGAGAGCATGACGTACCCGCAAAGACTTACTGACTTGGAACCGTCCTTGCCTTCATTGGTCGATTTGCAAGGGGATGTGAGGGATTATTTTGGCTGGGATGAATCCGATGACTCAGAGAGCGCGCAAGCGATGATCCACAGAGTGGAGGGTTCTCACTTGGAAAAATGGGCTAGACACAATAGGGCGGTTTCACTATCCAGGCTATTCAGGAGGCTCGTCATTAGAAAGGCTGGAGTTGCAATCCTCGGAGCGGCAATCGAGCCCGAAGAGTTGGTGAGCATACTTTCCGAGCCAACTCTGATAGTTGCTGCCGACGGCGCGTCAGGAGTGATTTCGGAGCTTCCCGACTCACTATCCGAAAAGGCATGGTCCAGAGTAGCATTCATCGTGAGCGATGCTGATGGG
>Ga0207987_1000244_pt1 | contig 15983 bp, 10 predicted proteins | sample ETNtaG_19_FD_185768 | JGI IMG/M metagenome (GOLD analysis project Ga0207987, IMG submission 185768) | Marine microbial and viral communities from oxygen minimum zone, Eastern Pacific Ocean - ETNP201302PF86A (SPAdes) (version 2) | ecosystem: Environmental > Aquatic > Marine > Oceanic ...
AAAGGCTTTCGCTGGTCGCCGGAGGTTCGTTCATACAGGAGATTGTACGGAAGAAGGAGGTCGCCGTCATTACCGCGGCACGCGACTATTCCTTCCCCGCCTCCTTGAGCCGCTCGGCGATCTTTGCCAGGGAGGTGTCTTGTGGAAGGAGATCGCTGGCGGCGCCCACCGCGTTACGGGCGGCTTCGCGGTCGCCATCGAGCAAGGCATCCACCGCCTTGGCCAGGTGGTCGGCGGCCCGGGCCCTGGCGATGTTTTCCGACAGGGCCCGGGCCCGGGCGTTGCCCGGATTTAACGACTTCAGCCGTCCTGCCTCGGAGCGTGCCGCCGCATGGTCGCCTTTTGAGAGTGCGTCGAGAGCTCCGTTAAGCAGGGAGCTCCGCGAGCCGGCCTGACTGCTATACCAGGCCGCTGCCGCAGTCATCATCAGGAGGACTGTCGCTGCGATAAGGCGATGGGATAGCCGGAAGGTTGGGGCGGCGGCGGCAACCGCGAGAGTCTTTTTCTCAAGCGCCGCGCGGGTGTTTTCCCCCGCAAGAAAGCGGGCCAGGTCCTCGGCAAGCCTGGCGGCGCTGGAATAGCGATCCTCCGGATCGCGGGCCATCGCCTTTGTGACGCAGGCCTCGAGCGAGGGCGGCAATTCATCGGAGAAAGAGGATGGCGCTGGCGGCGGCCCGGCCAGGATGGCCTCGCGGATGGCGGCGGGCTCAGAGGACCCACCATCGGCTGGGGCATAGGGCGCGTTCAGCGTCAGCATCTCGTAGAGGACGGCGCCGAGGGCGTAAATGTCGGAGCCCTTGTGGGCCGGCCAGCTGTCCTGCTGAAGTTCTTCCGGGGCGCGGTAGTGAAGCTCGCCGGCGAGGGAATGTCCGCCGCCTCCGAAATCTACAAGGAGCAACATTCCGGATGGAGAGAACATGAGGTTGCCCGAGCAGATCCGTCCATGAACAACCCCGGCTTCGTGGGCGGCCTGCAGCCCGCGGGCCACCTTTTCGATCATTCTTACGCAGCGGTACAGGTGGTCAGGCTGCGGTCCGCCAGCAGCGGTCGCTCCGATCGGGCAGAGGGAGGCCGAGGCAAGCGAGCCCTCCCTCAGGCCTGACAGGATCTCTCGGAGTGAGTCGCCAGGCAGGAAGCGCGAAGCCGAATACTTCCAGTCCTCGCAGGAACCGATGTCCTCTACAGGGAGGATGTTGGGATGGATGAGACCCCCGCCGCGCGAGAGCTTTTCAAGATCCTCCCATCGCGTCCAGGTCTTCGCATGATAGATTTTCAGTGCGTAAAAGCGCCCTTCAGATTCGGCCTTGAAGACCTGTCCACGCGGTCCCTCTCCGCAGCTTTCCAGCAGCGCATAGGATCCCAGCCTGGACGGCTCTACGCCGACGCAGCTGTTTTCCGCCATTGCCGTTTCTCCACTTCTCTTCAGTTTCTCTTCGCTGACCTTGTTGTTACGGCGATACAGAGCCAAGGTCAGCGCCAATATACTAAACCTTCTCGCCCTTACAGGCAAGGGGGGGCTTGCGGGTTGGCTTCAGGGAGAGGAGGCCTCTTTCAGAAGCGCTTGCAGGGCGGGACTGACGGCCAGGCCGCCCGGCGGCAGGCGGATGTCAAGAGTCAGGTTTGTGAGCTCTTGCCAGGAACGGTTTTCGTTTAGGTCGAGGAGGCCGTCCACCCACGGTCCCTCGTATCGTTTCCAGCCGGCCAGAGAGATTCGGAAGGTCCGGCTCTTGGAGCCGGCGATCTGTGACTGCTTAACGAGAATCTCGAGCTCGGCCGGCCCGGCCTCCAGAACCCAGGCTTTGAAGGGCTTCGAGAGCTTGGCCTTTCGGCCGATGGAGCCGGGGTTGCGCAGGAGCTCGTCGCGGGTTCCAGGGCGAACCAGGCGAGTGATCCCATCGCCAGTCTGCCAGAATTTCTTCACCCTCAGGGTCGCCAGGCGAAGATTGGCCGGAAGGCCGGCCAGCTTGCCTTTGAGCCTGCGATTGCGGGCATCCCGGAGCTGAAGGGTTTCATGTCCCAGGCCCTTTGATTGGGTGAAGACGCGATGTTGTTTTTTCCCCTGCCGGTAGCGAGGGTTGGCAATCCTGAGAAGAAAAAGCCCCTGTCCTTCGTATCGCTTCCAGCGAGGTAGAGAGGAGGCGATCCTGCGGATAGCCTCCGCGTGTAGAAGGCCGGATTTGCGCAGCCTGAGATAGGTGGCGGCCGCCTTGTAGGCGACGGCATCGGGCGCAAGGAACCCCTTGATGTCGAGACCGTGCAGAGAGAGGGATGCGGCGCTTTTTTCCCAGTCCGCCAGGCGGAGGCGAATCTTTTCTATTCGGGCCAGGTCTTCGGCAGCCAGCCTGGCCGGGTCCGGAGCCTTCTTGCCGGCGGGAGCCTTTTTCGCTGCCGGCGCAATTTTTTTTACTACCTCGGCAGCAAGGGCCCCGGCAGGGAGGAGAAGCGTCAGGGCCAGCAGATAAGGGTGAAAAGAGCACTTTGCTGTCATGCAGGCATCCTAACGCCAGCGCGGCGATAGGAACAATTTTTTTCAGCCCTGAGGGCCAGAGGCCGATAACAGAAGAGGCGAAAGCCGCCAGAGAATAGAGATGTCCAGCGCGGAGGCGAAGACAACAGCGTGACGCAGAAAACAGCTCCAGAACAATCCGGAAAGCCCGGGCTCCGGCCAAAGACTTTTGGCCGGGCGACGGCCCTGTTTTTCTTTTCAGGCGCACTCGGGCTCGGCTACGAGCTGGTCTGGATCAAGAAAGCGGCGCTGGTGGTTGGCGCAAGCCAGATCGCCCTCTCTACGGTGCTGACCTCGTTTTTCCTGGGAATCGCGCTGGGCGGATATTTTGTCGGAAGCCGACTCCGCTCTACTCGCCACTCTCCGCTTTTTATTTACGGTATCTTTGAGTTGGTGATAGGCCTCTTCGCCCTGGCCTTTCCTTTTCTCTTCTTCCTGCTGGAGCAGACCTACGGCGCGCTCTATCCCGTCGCGGCGGGGGTTGGCGGCGGCCTCTTCGCGCTGCGTTTCGGGTTGCTGTTCGCCCTGGTGCTCGTCCCGACCTTTTTTATGGGAGGCACGCTTCCTCTTCTGCTGGATGGGCTGGTGGCCGAAGACCGCGCGATTGGTTCGAGGACCAGTTTCCTCTACGGAGTCAACATCCTGGGCGCGGTGGCCGGGGTCCTGTGCACCGCCTATTTTGCCATCCCGGCGCTTGGCATGAATGGGACCAGCGTGGCTGGGGGCATCGGAAATCTGCTGATTGCCGCCGCGGCATTTCTTTTTTTTCGCCAATCGGCTCCGACCCATGCGATTGCCGGGGAGGTCAGGCTCGGGCGGTTTTTCCCCGCCGCGGCTTTTCTCTCCGGCCTGGTTGCGATCGCCTACCAGGTCGCCTGGTCGCGTTATTTTTCGCTCTTTCACACAACCAGCGTTTATTTCACGGCGATGCTCCTGGCGGTATACCTGCTCGCCCTGGCGGCGGGGAGCCTGGCCCTCTCCCCCGTGCTTCGTACGCGGTGGAGCCCGCTCACCGTTCTCGGGGGATTGCAGGGCCTGGTGCCGTTTTTCGCTCTTACGATGATTTACTGGTGGCGGTCGGCGGAGCACAGCGTGGCCTTGCAGGGCAAGCGGATCACCCTTCCCGATGGGAGTGTCCAGATTGTGCCGCTGGAGACTCTCGAGATCGACCACCTGAACCCATCATATATGATGTTCTGGAGCGAGAAAGCGGACGCGATATTCTTCGCCCCGCTTTTCCAGATCGCCCTGTGTATTTTTATTCCGGTTGCTTTGATGGGCGCGGGCTTGCCTGCCTTGATCGCGGCGGCGGCCCGGAGCGCCTCCGTTCTGCGCCCGATTTCCGGTCGACTTGTGTTCTGGAACACCATCGGCTCGAGCCTTGGCGGCTTCCTCGCAGGCTACGTTTTTCTTCATTTCCTTGGCTTGCATGCGACACTCGTCCTGCTGGGCGCGGGCTCACTGGTCCTTTCGGGCGCCTGCCTGTTGAAGACCCGGAGCCTTCGGCTGGCGGGGGACGCGGCCTCCTCCTCCAGGAGCCGAGGAGGCCTCTTTTTCACCGCGGCCCCCCTGCTCGGCCTGGCCAGCGTTCTCTACTTCAGTTTTTCCGAAGATATAACCCGGCAGACGATACTCGAGGATGGGTACGGCAAGAATCCCGCCCGAGGCGACACCGAGCTGGTCGAGATTAACGAGGGGCCGCTTACGACCTCCTGGATTTTTGATGGGCCTGACAGCATCCAGGTGGGGGCGGGACATGTTTCGCTGGCGGTAACCTATAAGAAGTACTGGTCAACCCAGGCCATTCAGGGCCATGTGCCGATCCTTTTTTATCCCGGCACCAGCCTGCCGCGCGACTGCCTGGGGATTTGCCTGGGCTCCGGCCAGTCCTTCGGCGCGCTCCTGATGTATCTGCCGGAAGACGGCCGCCTGGACGTGGTCGACATCTCAGAGGAGATGATAGAGCTCTCGTTGCGGAACTATGGCGAATACAACCACGGCCTTGGAAAAGACGGCCGGGTCAGGGTCCATCTCGATGATGGGCGCCATTATGTTGACCGTGCCCCCACGGGCGCCTATGACATCATCTCGATGGAGCCGCCTCCGCCAACTGCGGATGGCGTGTGCAGCCTGTATTCTCAGGAGTTCTATTCCGGGATTCGCCGTATTTTGCGCCCAGGGGGCGTCTTCATGCAGTGGCTTCCACTCTACAGGATTACCCCCGCGGACACCCTGGGCATCGTGAAAACCCAGGCGGCGGAATTTCCTTTCACCTTCGTGGTCAAGGTTGGCCGGGATGATTTCATGGTTCTGAGCTACCCATCGAGGCCGCGATTTGAGCTGGAGACGCTGCGTCAGCGCAGCCGGACCTTCGCCCGGGAAAACAAGATATCCGGCTCGCGCTGGACGACTCTCTGTCGCCACGAGATGTCCTCTCTCGAGGGAGTGCTGTCGACGTTGGTCATGGGGCCTGAGGAGATCGCGGGCCTCGATGCGCCGATGTTGTACGAAGATGATACCCAGCGATTGAGCTATTCCAGCGGAGACCGTGAGCTGCTGCGCCTCTACCGCGGGCCGGCGCTTTCACCGCTGGCCTTTGCAGCCTTACGGCTCAGCCCCTTCACTTCTCTCTCGGACTATTTCAATCCGCCGCTCGAGGCCGCTTTTGCGGGCGAACTGGAGCGAGAGCGCGCGCGCGCCCTGGCCTTCTTCCGGGTTCCGGACCCGGCCCAGCTGGCATCCCAGGCGCAGGCCTACACCCGGAGCGTTACGGGGGCGGAGCGGGTCGCCTGGGCAATCGCCCTGGCGGGCCGCTACGATGCCGCGCTCAAAAAAGAGGCCGCATTCGAGTGGATCGGCAAGGCCCTGGACAACCAGCCTGGAGCCGCGCAGCCCGTTCAGCTGCGCCGTGTTCGCGAGATGGTGAGGAATCGCATCGCGGTGTATCACTCGGTCACCGAAAAGTGGATCCGGGCTCTCGAAAAAGGGCATCCGGGCTCGCCGTTGGTGGCCGCCATGCGGGCGGAACTGGACGGCTACAAGCGGCGAGCCGCGGCGAAGAACGCGCGGTATCTTTTTCCCTGAGCCGGGCGGCTAATCAAAGAGCTTCGCGGCCTTTGAGTGGTCGCCGAGCTTGTGGATGGTGTTATAGATTTCCTGCGAGACCCGGGCCCCATCCGCTCCGGTGAGCTTGTAGCGAATGAGCATCTGCATGCAGGGCTTCATGTCCTCGATCTCCAGGAAAACCGAACGTCCATCTTTTGAGACGACGGCCGATTTGACGGGAACCTTGTCTCGGCCGATCTTGCCATCGGAGAGCTTGTAGTCCTTGGAGCCATATTGCTGGCGCCAGAGGTAATTCCATCTCTCGATGGAATAGCGGTCGGCGCTCGCCGCGCGTTTCGGCTCCAGGGGGTCTGAGAAGGTGAGGACGAGACCCCTGGTGGTGGCGTGGAGCTTGAGCGGAGTGTGCATGGGCTTACCGGTATGGCGTATGCGATAGAGGCCGCCCGCCCGGGTCCGGTTGCCGGCCCAGCCAAAGAGCCCACAGAGATACAGGTGCTTGTCGCCGGGGTGAAAGCGTCCGCGCATGATACCGGTGGGAAAGATCGGGATTTTGAGCTTGGTCGCGCCGCCCTGCATCAGGTCGCCGGCCTGTTCATGGAGGATGTGCGAGATAGCGCCGGTTCCATAGGACAGCGAGATCAGGTGTCCGCCCAGCGGCCCCCAGCTGCCCTTGGGAACCCAGAGCTGTTCAGCCGGAGAGCGGTCATAACGCGGGTGAAGCCAGCAAAGCGGCGGGTCGTAGGAGGTGGGCTTCTTGCCCTTGTGGAAGGACCACATGTAGCCATAGAAGCCGCCCTTCTTGACCCAGTTGATCCGGTTGGCGGGGGTCCAGTGGCCTTCCTGGTCGCTGGTGAAAAAGGTTCCGTCAGGATTTACGCAGAGGCCGTTCGGGGCGCGAAAACCGTTGGCGAGGATCTCTGTTTTTGACCCGTCCTTGCTGACGCGGAGAATGCTGCCGTGTTGGGGAACGACGGAGTCCTTCGCATGGCGCCCGCCCTTGGTGTAGTAGAAATTGCCAGCGGCATCGGTCTGGAGGTCCATGGCGAATTCATGGAAGTGCTCGGTAACCTCCGCGTCATTGTTGAAATTCTCGTAATGGTCAGCTTCGCCATCGCCGTTCAGATCCCGGAGAATGGTGATCTGGTCGCGGCCCAGAACATAGATGGTCTCATCGACGATCTTGAGGCCGAGAGGCTGGAACAGGCCGGTCGCGATTCTTTGCCAGGAGAGCTTCCCGGATTTTGTTCCCAGGCCGTCAACCAGCCACACGTCGCCCATCCAGGTGCAGGCGGCGGCGCGCCGGCCATCGGCAAAGAAGTCAAAGCCTCCCAGGCGCATCCAGGACTTCCAGGGGTTCTCCATGGGGGTGGTCAGGATGTCGACCGCGAAGGCGCCGTTGTCGGCGCCGAGCCGGGTCTCGGTCTCGAGTTTTTCTTTCCAGCGCGGCGGTCCGCCCTTCGTCAGCGGCGACAGGTCGGCGGGTTCGCCCTCATCGAGGGACGAGGCGTATTTTTCAAGAGCCGCTGCCGGTCCCTTCCAGATCGAGAGCTTGAGCCTCCCCCCGGCCTTGCCGCCTGAGGGAAGGAGCTTCAGCCGGAGCTGCGAATCTTCCGGCTGCCAGCGCGAGGCGAGGCCCTTGCCGCCGCCGGAGAGGCTTACAAGTGTAACCAGGGCGTCGCCGCCCTTGGCACGGTCCCCCAGGAGGACCAGGGTTGAAGCGGCAGGGCTGTCGTCCTTCCCCTGCTTGAGGCTGTCACGGTTCAACAGAGACAGGGGCTCTCCGCCGAGGGCACAGGCCAGCATGGTCAGGGCGCGATCGGCATCCTTGATGTTCAGGGTCCGGTTCATTTCGTGGCCGCCGGCCGTTTTGCGGTAGGATGCAAGCTCGAGCAGGTTGGCGGCACCAACGGAATAGGAAAGAACGACCTGGTCCTTGTTCAGGTAGAGGCCCTTGAAATGGGCCCATTTTCTGGGAAGGGGGCCGTAGGGCAGCGCCCTTGGGTCCTTGGACGAGCCGTCCTCGGGCCGGGCCCATCCCGGCGCCAGCGGGTTGAGGAAGACCGGAGTTCCCGAGATCGATGAATGCGTGCCATGCGAACCATCCCAGGAGATGTTGCGCATATTGAGGAGCCCGCCTGTCCAGCCTGCCGAGAAGCGCAAGAGATCGGTGTCGAAAAGCATCGTGGCGCTGTCGGCCGATCCCGCGGCTGATGTCCATTTGCCATCGACCCGGAGGACCAGCCCTTTATAGGTCAGGTTTTTGCCGGGGCCGGGGGCCTGAACAGAGCCTGAAAAAAAGGGGCCATAATTCATATCAAGCCACTTCTTGCCGGTCTGCGCGCTGGTTTGCGGCGAGAGGAAGAGCAGGCTGAAGAGCAAAGCCAGGGTCATGAGGACGCGAGTGTTCATCTTTAACCTCGTTAAAAACAGGCGGGATGTTGAAGCCCGCATTGTAGGCGATGGGGAGTCTTTGTGGGGCCGGATTCCGGCTTACGCCAGGGCCTCTTGAGCAGGCGAGGGTCTTCAGGCGGTGCAGGGGGGCCGTGGAGACATCAACGGGGCGGGCAGGCGGCCCTCATCGATGCGATCGGCTTTCTCGGATATCTCTTCAGTGAGGGGGGGGGCGCCGATTTGTCTGCCAGTCGCTGATTGCAACCGGGGCGGTAATGTCGATATAACAGATCCTGTTACAGTGCTGGTTTATCTTTTCCAGGGAGGCATTGATCTCGAGCCTCTCAGTGCAGAGGAACTGGAAGAGTGTGTGGCGGGCGTGTGAGCAGCCGAGCTGGCTATCTTGTTTGTTGATGAAGGAGAGCAGGATGAAGAAGTGTGCAAGATTCGTATGGGTTGTGGCATTGCTGGGCCTCCTGGCCGCCCAGCCGGGCTGTATGACCCTCGACCATCTGATGGATCCAAAAACAGACATCTCTATTTATGGGGGCACCGCGGCCTCCCTCCGCGAGATGGAAGATCCACAAACTGGGTGGTGGGGGACTCTTTTCAGGACGTTGGACTTTCTTCCCACCGTGGCGCTAGACACCCTTTTAATACCTGTCCTGACGGGTCCGATTCAGCTGATGCGGTGATGGCGCGACAAGCCTTTCTGGGCAGGGCGAGCTTTCAATTGTCGGGGCCGCCGACCCCCTGCGGAATATAACGCAGCCGCCGGATCTTTATATTCCGGTAGTGGCATTCAGCCGGCGGGCCTCCGTGGATCTGCAGGCCGATCCGGCCGGTCGGCTCCACGGAGGGATCGGTCTCGGTATAGTCAACCGTTGGAAAGTCGTTGACCCAGATGCGGACCCTCGGCCCGGTTGCGAGCACCCGGAGGCGGTTCCACCCGTCCTGCTTCACTGCTTTGAGAAGGGGCCCCTGCTCGGGTTCGTCGAGCATTCTTGCTCGGCGCGATTCGTCATACAGCAGCCCCCAGATGAGACCGGCGCTCCACTCTCCGATGTCGCATTGGTAGCCGATCATCTCGTGGCTGCCGGCGACCCTTGCGCTTCGGAATTGGACCCCGGCGTTGCGGCCGGTTCCAAGGAGGCGGGCCTCGAAGCGGAGATCAAAATCTTCGAAAGATTCTTTCGAGGCAAGGAATTCGTTCCGGGGAATGGGCGAGTCGAGCCGCCCGGCGATGACGACGCCATTTTCCACTCGGAAGAAGCGAGTGTCGCCCTCCCACCCGGCGAGACTCTTTCCGTCAAAGAGAGGCTCGAAAGGCGGCGGCCCCGAGGGTGTTGGCAGCAGGTCGCAGGAGAGCCCTGCGGCCAGCGCGCTGACGAAAAGAAGGAGAAAGAACGAGCGGGTCATGTTCCAGGCTCTTTTCAATTGACGTTGCCGGCGGGTGGGCGCGCCGCGGCTTCAGGGAAAGACCCAGCCTTCGGACTCATCGTAGCGTAGCTGGTTGCGTTCGACCTTTTCCTGGGCTTCCAGGCTGAGGCGGGTCCAGGGAATATATTTAAGACGAGGGAGTCCGATGGGCTCGCCGGTCGCCTCGCAGATTCCGTAGCTGCCATCGGTGAGCTTGCCGAGGGCCGCATCAATTTCCTGGACCTCGCGGGCGCCGGTTTCCGCCAGCCGCAAGGAAATATCGGCGGTCTGTGCGTTGTTGGCCTGGTCGGCTTCGTCTCCGCCGGAGGTCGTACGGTTCTCGTGCGTTCCAATGTGTTCGTCTTCGAGAGCCCCGAGAGTGCCGGCGAGCGCTCCTCTTCGCTCCAGCAGCTTTTTGCGAATCAGGCGCCGGTCGGTTTTGTTGATTCTTTTCGCAAGCGACGGGAGCCGCTTCATCGCTTCCTCGATGATGGTTCTTTCATCCGGAGGGGGCGCGGCGGGCTCCTTCTTCTTCTTCTTTGCCACAACCTTCTTCTTGGCAGGCGCTTCTTTTTTTGGGGCCGTTTTCTTTTTCACCGGCACCTTCTTCTTTGGGGCCGTTTTCTTTTTCACCGGCGCCTTCTTCTTTGGGGTCGTTTTCTTTTTCACCGGCGCCTTCTTCTTTGGGGTCGTTTTCTTTTTCACCGGCGCCTTCTTCTTCGCCGTGGCTTTCTTCTTTGGAGCCGTTTTACCGGTCTTCTTCTTGGCTTGAGCCATTTCGCTCACTCCTGGGCTGTCCTGTGAACCGTATTTTTCAGGGGCTTCGCATCATGTCCAGATCACTGAAAGGCCACCCTGAAATTTGGCGCCGAAGTGTACGAATCTGTCACCGATGCGTCAAGGCAAAAATCCTGCCGCGCGGCGCGCGAGGCTTTACGAAAGCTCTTGTTAAAAAACAGCTTACGAAGAATAGGCCATGGCACGCCCTCTCCGCCGCCGGGACAGAAAAAAAGCCTGGCAGCCAGGGGCATCGCTTATTCCCTGGGATTAATAGCCGGCCCGGCGGGGTTTCGCTGGCAGTCCCCCCCGGCGGCGACGTTGACCCCCTGGGCTGCCGCCACGCAGGCGTTTGAATAGGTCTGCCCGTCGCAACCGCAGACCGGATCAAAAATAAAGGGGCAGATCTGGGGCCTTACACGGCACTCTCCAACGTTGTCACAGTCGCCGTCATCTTTGGCGCAATAGCTGACCGCATCGCAGTCCCTGTTGGTTTCGCAGCCTTCTTCAGCAACGTCTTCGCATTCGCCAACATAGTCAATGGTGGCGCCACGGGAGGCTGCCACGCAGGCGTTCGAATAGGTGACCCCATCGCAGCCACAGACCGGGCGAAACTCTCGAGTACACGCCTGGGGCCGGTCAACGCACTCTCCGACACCGTCACAATCACCCTGGTCTTTCGAGCAATAGCTGGCTCGGTCGCAATCCAGGTTCGTCTCACAGCCTTCTTTAGCCACGTCTCCACATTCGCCGACATGGTCTATGCTGATGCCGGCGGCGCCAGCCTCACAGGCGTTCGGGTAGGTCTGCCCATCGCAGCCGCAGACCGGATCAAAGATTCTAGGGCAGCGCGTTGGTCGGACCGCGCACTCCCCGACGGCATCGCAGGCGCCCTCTCTTTTCTGGCAGTAGGCCCCGCGCGGGCAGTCAGCGTTGTCGCCACAGCCCTCGTCGGGTTCGTCTTCACACTCCCCGACATAGTCGACACTGACTCCAACGCTGGCGGCCATACAGGCGTTCGAATAGGTTTGCCCATCGCAGCCGCAGACCGGATCGAACAAGGCGACGCAGGCTTCGGGCCGGTCAACGCACTCCCCGACCGCATCGCATTCGCCCTCTTGCTTCTCGCAGAAAGTTCCTCGCGGACAGTCGGCGTTGTCCGCGCAGCCTTCGCCGGGCCCGTCTTCGCACGCGCCGACATGGTCCACGCTGACTCCAGCACTGGCGGCATCACAGGCATTGCCGTAGGTCTGCCCATCACACCCGCAGACAGGATCAAAAATCTCGGGACAGAAGTCGGGCCGATCAACGCACTCCCCGACCGCATCGCAGGCGCTCTCTTCTTTGCGGCAAAAGGCGCCGCGAGGGCAATCGGCGTTGTTATCACAGCCTTCGCCGGGCTCGTCATCGCAGGCCCCCATGCGGGAGATGTTGACTCCATTCGCCGCGGCCATGCACGGGTTGGAGTAGGTTGCTCCGTTACAACCACAGACCGGGTTCAGCTCCCGGGTACACATTTCCGGGATCGCCGTGCAGACGCCGGGTCCGTCGCAATTTCCAATAGGCTTGGCGCAGTAGTAGCCGGGGGGACAGCAATCGCCGTCCTCACAGACCTCTCCAGGAGCGACTCCTGAGGGGCATCCATCGTAGGCCTGGCAGTCGAGAACATCCCTGGTCGGATCGATGCCGCACTCGCCCGGGCCGGGCGCTGGCGGCGCATCGCCGCCAATGAAGAGATATTGGAAGATAAAGATCGGGTCGGCGATATCCATGGCGCCATCATCGTTGGTGTCGGAGGCGTCCATGCAGCTGGGCATGGAGGTGCCCTGGAAGAGCGCCGAAAGAAGAACGACTCCGTCGGTGATGTCGACCGATCCATCGGCATTGCTGTCTCCCCTGCGGAAGGTGGCTTCACAGCCCGGGCCACCGATGGCCACGCCTTCTCCAAGGGCCTCTCCCTCTTCCATGGTAAATGGACGGGTTCGCGTGCAGGAGTTGGTGTTGAGGTTGTCGCCCTGGTCGGAATCAAAGGCGTAGACCACGTAATCTTCGCCAACGATGAAATTGACACCGCAGGCGGCGCTGGAGCTGGCCGTTCTAACGATCCGCCCGGGGCGGGCGGAACCTTTCCATACTTCATGCACCTCGAACTCAACGAAATGCTCAAACCCTTCATCTTCGACCGCGATGGCGACGACTGTGCCGTGGAACACATGGTCCGCTTCGGCCAGCGCCTCGAGCGGCGGTGGAGGAGGAGCGACACATCTGCAGGCCCAGGCCGCGTCTGTAGAGATCGTCGCCAGGGAAGCACAGAGAATCAGGAGAAGGGTCGACAGGGACGTTTTGTCCCGTCGTGAAAGGAGGGTCATGGAATAGGCCTCTCTGAATGGAGTTTGTTCGGCAGCTTCAATGCGGCGTGGTCGCCTCTTGCGACGAGTCCCCTGAAAGCACGAAGCGCACAGGTCTGACATCCCGAGTTTAGGAGCCACGCAGCCCCCTGTCAAATAAGTGACGAGAGTGGCGATGGGTCTTCAGGAGAGCGGTTTGTGGCGAAGTCGGCTGATGGTAGGATGGCCTGCCATGAAAAATCCGACCCCCTTCACCGTTTTCGTCCGTTGCTGTCTCCCGCTCCTTTTGTTTTTGTGCGCGCCCGTGTTCGCGGAGCGAACGAACATCGTTCTCATTCTCTGCGACGACATGGGCTATTCCGACATCGGCTGTTACGGGGGCGAGATCCGCACGCCCAATATAGATCGAATGGCGAAGGAGGGGCTTCGCTTTACCCAATTCTACAACTGTGCCAAGTGCAACACGACCCGGGCCTCGATCCTCACCGGCTTGCATCCGCGTTTTCGAGCCGGGCTCAACCGCAACATGGTGACCATCGGTGAGACCCTGGCCAAGGCGGGTTATCGTTGCGCGCTCAGCGGCAAATGGCATCTCGGCCGCGGCAAGGATCAGCACCCAATGGAGAGGGGCTTTGAGCGCTATTGGGGGCTCCTTGATGGCTGTTGCAATTTCTTCAATCCGGTTCAGCGAGATCCGGTCTTCAAGGGCTCCAGGGTGCGGGTCTTCGGTGATGGCCGAAAATACGTGAAGAGCTTTCCCGAAGATTTCTACATGACCGATGCCATCACGGACCATGCCGTTGAAGCGATCCGGGACTTTTCGAAGGGCCCCGCCCCCTTCCTGGTACATGTCTGCTACACCGCCCCTCACTATCCGCTTCACGCCAGGCCGGAGGACATCGCTCGTTACAAGGAACGCTATCTTGGCGGCTGGGAGAAGCTCCGAGATGAGCGCTATGAGCGCATGGTCAGCATGGGGCTGGTGGACCCTGCATGGAAGAGGCCCGAACGAGAGGCACGGGTCGGCCCCTGGGAAAAAGAAAAACACAAGGAGTGGCAGGCCCTCCGAATGGCGGTGTATGCCGCGATGGTTGATTCGATGGATCAGGGTATCGGCAGGATCCTGAAGGCCCTCGACGATTCAGGGGCGGCCGAGGAGACCCTGGTGCTCTTCCTTTCCGACAATGGCGGCTGCAGTGAGCAGTTTCCCGATGATAAGCCGTCCATCGAGCCGGGGCCGAAAGAGAACTACACGGCCTGCGGTCCCGCCTGGGCCTGGGCGCAGAACACTCCCTTCCGGCGCTACAAGGCCTGGACCCAGGAAGGAGGCGTGTCTACTCCCCTGGTCGCACGCTGGCCTGGCAAGATCAAGCCCGGGAGCCTGACCAGCGAAGTGGGTCATATCATCGATTTTCTTCCGACCTTTCTCGAGATCGCCGGGGCGAGCTATCCCGAGCGGCACAACGGCAAGAGCATCATCCCGGTGGAGGGCATCAGCCTGCTGCCCGTTTTGAAGGGCGGCACGCGCAAGGGCCATGAGGTGCTGTGCTGGTATTGGGGAGGGAGCCACGCGGCCCGCCAGGACTCCTGGAAGCTGGTCTGGGAGAAAACCGAGAAACGCTGGGCGCTCTATGATCTTGAGAAAGATCGAACGGAGACGACAGATCTCTCGACGAAATATCCCGAGAAGGTTGTCGCGTTGAAGAGCGCCTACGAAGAGTGGCGTCAGCGCACCGGGGCGCCGGCTCCAAGGGGGCCGAAGAAGAAGGCCTCTAAGAAATGATCGGGGCACAGCGCGCGGAATCACGCCGACGGCCCATGAAGGGGATTCTTTTGCTCCTGGCCGCGCTCATCGGTTCCGTTCCGACGATCGCGGTCGCCGAGCTGACCCGCCTGGAGATCACCCATCGCGAACCCTGGGCCGGCGGGCGGGAGTTTGGCGCGAGGGGCGCCTACGAGCGCATGCGGGGCAGGGCCTGGTTCGAGGTTGGGCCGGGAGCGAAGGCGAATCGTACGGTGGTGGACCTCGAGCTGGTGCCGAAGAACAAGGCGGGCCGGGTCGAGTTCAGCGCCGACGTTGAAATTATCGCGCCGGTGGATCTCTCGAAGTCGTGCGGAGCCATTTTCTATGATGTAAACAACCGCGGAAATCCGACCTGCCTGGGGACGATCTCGGCCGGGGGAAACCATTTTCTTATGCGCGAGGGCTTTATCCTGGTCTACAGCGGCTGGATCGCCGAGCTCCTTCCCAACGGCAGGAACCTGGTCCTCGACGCGCCGATAGCCAGGGACAAGGGAGAGGAGATCACCGGGCTGGTCAGATCGGAGATGGTTGTCAGCCAGCGCGCCAGCAGGTGTTCACTCTCGGGAAACTCGGGGCATGGCAGCTACGAGCCCACGGCGCGCGGCGAGAAGGAAGGCGTCCTCACCCGCCGCCTCCTCGAGAGCGACCCGCGAGTCGTCGTTGAGCGGTCGAGGTGGCGGCTCGAGAAGAGCTGGCCTGTGTTCAAGGGGTCGAAGAGCGTTTTGCCGAAGGTGCAGCTGCTCCTGGATGGCGGGCTTGACCCGGGCGCAATCTACGAGCTCGTCTACGAGGCGAAGAATCCGGTCGTCCAGGGCCTGGGGATGGCGGGGATCCGCGACCTGCTCTCTTTTCTGAAACACTCCGGGAAGAAGATGAATCCTCTGCTGCTTGAACCCGGGGGCTCGGCCGCTCGCTATGCCTATGGCTTCGGCACCTCGCAGAGCGGCCGCCTCCTGAAGATGTTTCTCTACGATGGCTTCAACGCGGACGAAAAAGGCCGAAAGGTTTTTGACGCGGTGATGCCGCATGTCGCAGGCGGCGGGCTGGGCTTTTTCAACCATCGTTTCGCCTCTCCTACGCGCTACAGCACCCAGCACGAAAGCCATCTTTACCCCACCGACTATTTCCCTTTTTCCTACGGTGAACAAAAGGACCATCTCAGCGGCAGAACGGACGGGATCCTTCGCCTGGCTCGCGTTGCCAGGGTCGTGCCGAAGGTCCTCCACACCCAGTCTTCCTCAGAATACTGGCATCGAAGCGCCTCCCTGGTTCACACCGATACGGCCGGCCGCAAGGATGTCGCCCTGCCTCCGGAGGTGAGGATTTATACCTTCGGCGGCTCGCAGCACGGCCCGGGGGACGGCCTTGCAAGGCCCCGGTCGCGCGGCCAGCTGCCGTCGAACCCGACCAATTTCAGACCCCTCTTGAGGGCCCTGGTGAAGGCGATGGACGCCTGGGTCCGAGACGGTGTCGAGCCGCCTCCGAGTGTTTATCCGACGATCGCTTCAGGGTCCCTGGTTTCCTGGGAGCTGAAGGCGAGCGGCTGGAAGGCCCTGCCGGGCGTGTCCTACCCTGCGGTCATCCAGCGGCCGGCGCTGCTGGACAGGGGGTCGGATTTCATTACCCGGAGGCGGGCAACGATCGAGCCGCCGCGCGTTGGGCCGTCCTACAG
>Ga0207987_1000246_pt1 | contig 15897 bp, 11 predicted proteins | sample ETNtaG_19_FD_185768 | JGI IMG/M metagenome (GOLD analysis project Ga0207987, IMG submission 185768) | Marine microbial and viral communities from oxygen minimum zone, Eastern Pacific Ocean - ETNP201302PF86A (SPAdes) (version 2) | ecosystem: Environmental > Aquatic > Marine > Oceanic ...
GACAAGGAGGCCCTCGCTCCCCTGCAGCAGCTTGTCGGGCAATGGAGAGGCGCGGGGTTCATGCGTCGCGGCTCTACCCGGGGTGCCTGGAAAGAGAACGCCTCCTGGTCCTGGAAATTCAGCGAAGGTCGGGCGGCCATGGTATTTGACGCGCCGAAAGGTCGGCACCTGAAAAAGGGCCGACTCAGCCCCGGGAAGACCCCGGGCGTCTATGAGCTCAAGGCCGAGCTTGCCGACAAGGGACAGGCCGCGCTTTATGCTGGAAGAAAAGACAAGGACGGAAAGCTGGTTCTCGAAGCGAAAAAGCCACCCCTCAGTGGAGCTCCCGCGAGGATCAGCCTCAGCATTCTGGCAGGCGGAAAACGGCTCGCCGTCCTCTTCGAAGGCAGGAACCGGGACTCCGGTCGCCACTATCGCCTCGGCGAGGTGGGCTACACCCGCTCGGGTGAATCGATCTCGAAGGGCACCGGCCAACCTGAATGTATCGTTACCGGAGGGCGAGGGACCATCCCGGTCGAACACAGGGGCGACAGCTACACCGTCTGCTGCAGGGGCTGCCTCGATGCCTTCAATGAAAACCCGGAACAAATACTCGCTGAATGGAGAGATCGGGTAAAATTCGAGCTCGAAAAAAAGAAGGCCAGGCGAAAGCCCTCCCCCAATGACTGACAAAACAAACAGCAAATTGATCCTCATCACCGGAGCCACCGGCAAGGTCGGCACCGCCTTTATCGAACGCCTGCTTGAGGAAGAGCGCTATTCCAGCTACAGGATTCGCGCCCTCTGTCACAACCGGCTCCTTAAAGAGACCGATCGGCTCGAGGTGGTCAAGGGTACCATTGCCGACCGCGAGGTTGCCGCGGCCGCGGTCTCAGGCGTCTCCCACATCCTCCACCTGGCCACCTGCAAAGAGACACCCGAAGACATCATGGATGTCACGGTCAAGGGGCTCTTCTGGATCCTCGAGGAGGCCAGGGCCTCCAAGGCCTTCAAGCAGTTCATCCTCCTCGGCGGAGACGCCGGCATGGGGCACTTCTTCTATCCCCATGCCGTGCCGGTGACCGAAGAGCAGGGGCACTCGGCCTACCCGGGCTGCTACGCTCTCTCCAAGGTTCTCGAGGAGGTTCTTGTCGAGCAATACTGTATCCAGTACGACCTCAACGCCTGCTGCCTCCGGGCTCCCTGGATCATGGAAAAGGACGATTTCCGCTACACCCTGACCTTCTCCCGGGAGGTCTTCGGCGGCCCGCGCTGGTGCGATCTCGTCGAGCCTGAAGAGGCCGCCGACTACGAACGGGCCGGAACGATCCCCGTCCTCTGCAATCCCGAGGGCGAGCCCATCTACAGGAACTTTGTCCACGTCAACGACCTGGTCGGCGCGATCCTCCTGGCGCTCGACAACCCCGCCGCAGCCCAGGAAACCTTCAATATCTGCATGAATGAACCCGTCCACTATCGAAAGGCGGCTGACTACCTGGGTGAGACCCGCGATCTCGATTCCGTCGATATTCCAACCGAGTTCCACTCCACCTGGCTGGACAACTCCAAGGCGCGGTTCCTGCTCAACTGGAGCCCCGAGTACGACCTTGCCCGCCTGATCGATGAGGCCTGGGACTACAAACGGGCAAAAGACGATCCGCGCAAGATCTGGTATCCGGGATAACCAGCAAGGCTCCGGACGCATTCCTGTCGGCGGCCCGGGCGAGCCAAGACATCTCCACCCTGTCAAAAATGCTATACTCGCGGCCTTTACTGTAAAGCGATGCACGCCCCGCTATGCCTTTCGATAAAATATACAAATACACCGTCCCGATCAGTCTCGATTTTGGGCCCGGCGCCATCGAGGGTCTGGCGAAGGCCCTGTCACGCCTGGGAACCAGCCGCCCCTTGTTCGTTTGCGACAAGGGGATCAGGGAATGCGGCCTGCTGGACATTGCGACGCAGGCTCTCAATTCAGATGCCGCGGAGTATTCAATCTTTGATGGAGTCGCCTCCAATCCAAGGGAAGAAAACGTGCTGGAGGCACTCTTCCCTTGGATTGGAGGAGCCTGCAACGGCATTGTAGCCATTGGAGGCGGAAGCGTCATCGATGCGGCAAAAGGGGTTGGCCTTCTCGCCTCTAACCAGCGCGACCTTGACACTTTCGACATTCTCGACGGGGGAGCCGCAAAAATTACCAACAAACCCCCACCGCTCGTCGCGGTCCCAACAACAGCCGGAACCGGAAGCGAAGTCTCGCGCGGCGCCCTCATCATCACAACGCGGGAGGGAGTTACTCGAAAAATGATCGCTGCAAGCCCCCTCCTCGTCCCTCAACACGCCATCCTCGACCCGAGCCTCACGTTAAGCCTTCCGCCTCGCCTGACGGCAGGTAGCGGCATGGACGCCATCTGTCATGCCATAGAAGAATACCTGTCACCAAGATCGCACCCGGTTGTTGAGTCTATCGCCCTGGGAGCTCTTGAACGTCTTGCCCAAGCCCTGCCAAGGGTCATGAAAGATCCCGCGAACCTGACTGGCCGCGGCCAGATGCTGATGGGGGCGATGATGGCCGGAATCGGGTTCGAAAAGGGCCTGGGTGTCGGACACTCTATGTCCCACGCAATCGGAGCGCTCCATGACATCCACCATGGCGCACTCAACGCGACGCTGCTACCGGCCTGTTTCGAGTTTAACCGGGACGAGATCCCCGAAGAGGCAGCCACAAGGCTCTGCGACACGATTGGCATCGAACGACAATCGCAAGACACACCCTTAGACAGCCTCATCGCATGGGCTAAAGCTCTCAACGAGGATTTCACGATACCTCAGAGGCTCAGGGACATCGGAGTCCCCAGTGAAGATCGCGAAATCCTCATCGAGTTGGCGATGGCTGATCACTGCCACAGAACCAACCCGCGTCGCTGCGAAAAAGCAGACATGGAGGAGCTCTGGGAGCGAGCCTGGTAATCAGGCAGCCACGCGTTTTCTGATCAGAATCAACGCAGCTCCAATGCCACCCAGCACAAGAAACAGTACAGAGGCCGTATTCGACCGACCTCCGCCCGGAGCAGTTACCCCGGGGTTGTTGCTTGTAAGTGCCTCGGGCTCTGGAGGTTGCGGGGCTGGAGTCGCCACGGATTCAGGCGGGGACTCAACCCTGGCCACCTCAGCCTCGGCCGTCTCGACCTCCTCCTGCGCTGGGGTCTCCTTCGCAGGTTCGGGCTCAGGCACAGCTTCGGCAACGTTCTCCTCGGCAACCTCTTCCGTCACGGCTGTGGCTGGCTCCTGGCTTTCATCTTCAGTAGGAGCAGGCGTTTCGGTAGCTCCAGCCTCGGCTGCCTCGGTCTCATCTCCTCCGGTTGGCGAAGAAACAGAGTCCTGGGCTCCAGAATCAACTGTATTTCCAGCGGCTTCGTCCAATCTGACTGAAGATGCTGGAGGCCCGGCTCCAACAGGGGTACTCAAGCTTGCAAAGACTGCCCCTCGAGTCTGCTGAAGTATCTCGGCAACTTCGCTACCGGTAGTATCGGAAACCGTCCTCGCCTCAGTGGGCTGCTCAATCTCGTCAGCCACACCCTCAGCTCGATCATCCGCCGTTTCCGCTACAGCTTCGGCCACCACCGCCGCAGGAGCCTCCGGCTCGACCAGGCGGCTCCGGCGAACCTGCGCTGAGTTTGTGCAACCCGAGCTGAAAAGCATGAGTCCCACCGCCGCCAGACAAAATGACATCCTGAGCGCTCTATCCAGTAAGTCCGCTCCGTTTATACCTGTCCAAAGCATATTCCTTACTCCTCACTTTCTCTTACGTTGAGTACCCGTCCACTAAACTCATAAATAACTACCGAATTCGCAGTCCAACAATTCGTTCTCAGATCTTCCCGACCGTATGTTTAAAAACAGCCAAGGCGAGACACACAACGAGCACGATCAAGTACCCTTTCGGAAAGGCCGGAGGCTCTGCCGCGGCGTCTCCACCACCGCCAGTATCGGCATCCTCGCCCTCGGTCTTTGCCTCAGGGGCAGAATCTTTCGCCTCTGTTTCCGCCTCAGGGGCGGAGCCTCCTTCACCCGTCCGATCAGCAGGCTTTTCAGCAGCAGGCTTGCCCGTTGCGGCCTCATCTTGGCTCTTTTCAGCTGGCTCTTCCTGGGGAGCGTCGACCGTTACCGCAGAGGTCAGCACCGCGACGCTCAAATCCGACTCAGCGCGGGCAGGAACGACCTCCGCCACTTCAACCTCAGTTTTAATATCTTCCTTCGCCAGAGCGGGCGCTACCGACACGCCCTCTCCTTCCCCCCCAGGCTCCGACGGTGGTTCGTCAGTGACTGAACCGATGCCGGCGCCCTTCGGCTCTGCTGGCGTATCCGGAAGGTCGCGCGACTTTCCGCTTTCAGCAGGAACTGGCTCGTCTGGCACCGGCGCAGACTCCGGCTCTTTGCCATCTGGCTCTTCAGCGGGCGGTAAACTGGAGACCTTTGCCCCGCCTGCCGGCGTTGTCAGGCTCGCGAGGACCGGATGCGCCCCCACATCGTTATCCTGGGTTATGGGGCTCCTTAAGCGGAAAGGGCTTAAAGACAAGGAAGCGAATTTTGCCGGCGACTCCTCAAGCGAGGCTGGGGCAGCTTCAATCTGAACCGGTGAATCTTCTTTTGCCTCACGCTCCTCGGGCAAAATCTGGCTCGGATCGGAAGCTTTTAGTTCCTCTTCCGGCCCGGCAGGCTCTCCCTGGTTCCCCCGCTCAACAATATGCGTCTCAGGAACATCTCCTTCACCGGCACCTTCAATCTCCACGACCTCTTCACTGGAGGCCGCTTGAGATTCTTCAGATTGAACTGTTTCCACAATCACAGCTGGTATTTTCCGTAACCCAGCTCTCTCGGTTTGACGAACCTGCAAATTACATCCCGCTCCAATCAGCAGCACCAGGGTCACGACAACAAATTTGGCGACCGAAGCCCCAAAACTGCTCTGAAGTCCCCGGAAGAGCACGTTTTTGCAGATATTTCCCATTAAGGACATATCCTGATCTCCTCTAAAAGGCTAAATCTAGCCCAAAATTCAAAACTTCAAACTGCGTCGAAAAATGGCATTCAAAGCAAGTTCCAGACAACCGCATATCTCGCAAACCCTTGCTTTTACGAATCTTAAAGCGAAACAAAGGCTCGGGGCGTCAAAACCGGCATTGCTCTCGGCAATCCGTGAAGTGGCGCGGCCCGAAAGGCAACCCGGCAAAGGCCGAGGAGCATTAAAATGCTCCAGAGACCCCGCAAGAGCGCCATTCCAGGCAGAAATCCGGATACGGGCGACCGATTGGACCGATTGGGCCCAAATCTCCATATCCTTGCAGTTATTAAACTTGCGAGTCATCTCCACTTGACTTCGCACTCCTCTAAAGCCCACGACGGGGCACGAAACAACGCTACGGGAAAGCCCCGGAGCTGGGTCACTTCTTCAATTCTCTCTATCACTTGCTTTAGGCGCCGAAAAACCGAGGAAAACAAATGGTTCTCCGACCGGCGGGAAGGTTAACACGACCCCCTAACAAACGCCCGATAAAAATGGCTATTTTGTCCACACTTCCCTGGTGTGCGGCCCCAGTTTTAGACCGGACACTTCCTCCAATCTTCCACATTAGGCCTAAGTGTATACTGAAAGGTTACTTACGTGGCTCAGCCCTTGAATCATCGATGGCCATTGCCGGCGTACCAAAGATAATGAATTTCAGTCGCCCTCCATCTTGAGATGTTGCCTCCAGAGAGTGTGGAATCCCTCGAGGAATGACGGCGACAGCGCCAGGGCGTAGAAGATGAACCTCTCCGTCGATGTTCAGTTCCCCTCTTCCGTCCAGTACATAGTAGACCTCATCGTAGCCCTCGTGATAGTGGGTTGTCCCCATGCTGACCTCTACAACATGCACATTGGCCACCCCGCCCGCGCCCCCCGTAATCACCCTCCTGACATCTCCATACGGACAAGTGACCGCTGGGGTCTCATCTAGATACCCAACTACAGGATTCCTTTCCACCATGCCAACTCCTTTGGAAGCAATTGCCTATTCAATAGTTATGGCTGAGCCGCCTGTAAAAATGAGGCGCCCGGCAGACCCATGCTCCACCCAATTCGACAGATTCAATTATCTGAATTTGAATCTCCAGGCCTGACCGGGCTTTCATCCTGCCGGACAAAATTCAGGTATCCGATCATCATTTCCTCCCAGGTCTGGTCGCCCCAACGGACCCATCCAGCAGGGTCAGGGTTGTCGGGGTTGCCAGCCGAGTTGTCAAAATAGGCCGTGCATTCGACCCTCGATCCGGCCGGTATGCTGAGAGGTTTGTCGAGAAGATAGTGCGTCTGCCAATTGAAATCCCAGTCCGGCACATTCAAAAGAGTCCGCTTCTTCTCCCCGGGGCGATAGAGGTCAAAGCGAAAGCTTTTTCCGCGCAAATGCATGTGAGCCATCAGAGAGACGAGCCAGATGTCTTGACGAAAGACATGCTTAGACATGACCTTATGGCTTTTTTCTCCTGGAGGAATCTTGAACCATGAGTTCAAGGCGGCCCGCGTATAAACCCGGCGCACGGGTTGTTCGGCAAAGATGAAACCAACCTTTGACCGATCTCTTGCCGGCTTCCCATTGGGTGTGTAATGGCATTGGAAGATCAGATCAGATCCAGCCTTCACCAGCTTGGCCGAGCCGGGAGGAAAGAAATCAGGCCCCTCGCCCGGCGCGGTCCCGCAAAGCAGGTTTGAAAAAAACAAACCTCTTGCCCGCGCCTCGGGTGTCGCTGTAACGCCTTTCTTTTTGCGGTCTTCCGGCTCAGACACAAAAACTATTACATGATGCACGACACCTCTGACGCCCGGCCTCACTTCAGCTGCTCGAATCCAACGGTCTTTTTTGAAACCTGTTGGAACCACGAAATATTTATAGGGAATAACCCCCTTAGCAGGCACCTCGAAGGCCTCTGGCATACTGAAAACCGCATCAGGCTTACCAATCGCCCATCCAGGAGCGAATTTTCGCGGAGGCGGCAAATCCTTGGCATCGCCCTCAACAGCACCGTCATCAATCCACTTTGTGATTTTGTTAATCTTTTCTTTTGAAAGACTTACGTCATTTTTAAACTTCCCATACCTGGGATCAGCTCCCCATGGCGGCATCTGGGCAGTTTTCACGGCTTTACGGATGGATCGCACCCAGGGCCGAACCTCCTCATAGCTCATCAGCGGCATCTCCCCGATCTCCCCCGGCCTGTGACATTCCTGACAATGAGCCTGGAAAATGGGGGCGATATCCCTGCTATAGGTCAGGGCAACCTCTTTGAGCTTCGTGTCCTCCTCCGGAAAGGAAAAGGAAAGCATGGAAAGGAGGACGGCTTGAGATAGATGCATGCCACTAAAAATACCGCCCATTGGCGTCAATATCCAGTCTCGCAATATACATCAGGCATCAAGTGAAGCCGGAACAACTGCGAAATAACAAGGATCGCAACTTTATGTTGACACTACTGCTCTTATGTAAAAACTATGAGATAATTAGCGGGGCTACACTTAAAGTAGTTGCCGGGTCGATCGGTCACAGCGTGTGTCGCCAACCCTGGCCCCCCGTCAAAACAGTGATTGAAAGGTTGCCCCATGAAGCTCTCTCTCTTTTCCGTTCTCCTGCTCATTGCGAGCTTCGGTTTCAGTTCCCGCCTTCTCGAGGCGACCGAGGGCTCCCGGGAAACCATCCAATGGCACCTCGACTATTTCATCGACAGCGATATTTTCAACAATGCCGGCTACCAGACCATCGGCGGTCCCTGGAACAGGATCCTCGACCCCGCCAGGGCGCGCATCGACAACCGGCTGAACAGGATCCTGCACACCACGACTGAGGATGGTCCCGGCTCAGTGGCCTACGCCCTGCCCAAAACTCTGCTCCCCGGAGAATATCCGCTGGAGATTGTCTTTGATGTCGGCAGGGCGGGAATCGACCCGGGCCCCGGCGGTTTCCCCGGCGGCGGCAAGCTTCACGCCTTCCGCGCGGCGGGACTGGTCCTTCCTGAGCACCAGATCGTTCTTCAAAATGGAGGATCTGTCATCGCCTGGGCCGAGATCACGCCCGAAGGGTCCGCTGTGCACCTCGGAGGAGAAATTGATGAGTTCGGCTCAGCCATCAACCCAACCGTCTCAGCCGAAGGAGATGGGATTACCCTCGACCACCTGGAGGAAGGAACCTTTACCCGGCTTGTGCTCAGAATCACCGAAGATTCCGTAGCCCTCGCCTACCATTCCGGCCAACCCCGAGAGGTTTTCGGTCCAGCCTATGAGACCACGAATTTTGACGGACTCGACTCGGGCTACATCGAACTCGCCCGCATCGAGCAACCCCTGGACGCCTCAATTGACTCGGTCCGATTCGCCACCAACGGGGGCAGGACCGGGCTTATAGGAATTAACACCATCGCGGTCTTCGGACGTGAGCTTTCAGCGGGAGTCGGTCCCTTTATCCGAGGCGATGTCAATGGCGACGGATCGCTCGACATCGCGGATGCTTCCTTTGTCTTCAACTACCTCTTCCTGGGAGGCGAAGGCTCGACCTGCGTTTCCGCCATGAACAGCAACGCTGAAGATGGCCCGCCGAACCTGACTGCAGGAGTCTTCCTGCTGAACTTCCTCTTTATGGGCGGCTCGCCGCCGCCGGCCCCCTACCCGGAATGCGGCTCGTCATCCCTGCAAATCGACCTGGATCTCGGCTGCGAGTCCAGCAGCGCCTGTAATTAAGGCCATACCGATCCAATCAATGTGCGGCCGCCCGGTTGACTGGCGGCCGTTTTTATAACCCCGCAGAACTTCCACACAGCCGCCACCGTACCTCACAGAGCATCTCCACATGAAAGAGTTGAACACACCGAGTTTTGCCCTCAATCGAGCGGCTGCCTTTGCCTGGCTCGCCGCGACGGTCCTCTCCATCGGCCTGCGCGCAGAGACTCGCCCCTTCACGCTGGTCGTTCTTCCTGACACCCAATGCTACTGTGACACTCGGCACGCCCAATCCGCGAAAAAATGGGGTGGAGACTTGAGGCGCTACTTCTTTGACCAGACCCGCTGGATTCGCCAGAACGCAAAGAAGCTCAATATCGTATTCGTACTCCACGAAGGCGACATCACCCAGACAGACCATCCAGATGAATGGAAGATTGCCGCAAAGGCCATGTCCCTGCTCGACGGCAAGGTCCCCTATTGCCTTTGCCTCGGGAACCACGACATAGGCTACAGGAAGACCGGCAACTCCGCTGACAGCTACTCAACGGCCCACGACAGGAAGACCTTGTTCAACAAATACTTCCCTCATTCCAAATACCGAAAGCTCGACCATTTCGGAGGAACCTTCACGGCGGGAAGAATGGACAACTCTTACTGGCGATTCGAAGCTTCCGGAATGAAGTTTCTTATCCTCTCCCTCGAGTTCAAGCCTCGCGACGAGGTCCTCGAGTGGGCATCCATGGTTACAGAGAAGCATCCTGCTCACAGGACCATCGCCTTAACCCACAGCTATCTCGACTCCCAGAACAAGCTCACAAAATCAGGCTATCCTGTTCAGGGCAACCTTGGAGAAGGGATCTGGAGAAAACTTGTCTCGCAGCATCCCAACATTTTCATGGTCCTCTGCGGCCACGTACTTGGTGAGGGACGCCTCACGTCCAAAGGAAAGGCCGGCAACTCTGTTCACCAGCTTCTCTGCGACTACCAGGGGATGAAAAATGGGGGCGAATCCTGGCTCCGCTACATGACCTTCTATCCGAAAGAAAATAAAATAGAGGTCTTCACCTACAACCCATCCCTGGGTTCCTTTATGAAGGGACCGAAAAGCCGGTTCGCGCTTCAGTACCAGATGGGCAAGACCTCTGCGGACACAGCAGAGAAGTAGACCTCGGACAACCAATTCAATTGGCCAATTTCTCCTCACGTCTGCTGTAATCGGTCCAAACACAGAAACCATGAGTGGATTCCGGTGGCATCCCCAAGGACCGGTATTTTTCTCCCCGCAAAAACTGGGTTCCGAATATATGCCCCTCATCGCACCTACATTGTGTCCCTGTCTTGGCAAAAAGCATGTACATATCATTAAGGTGCTGAGGCAACTTAACTTGCAATCGCCCTGAAAGACCCCATCCCTAGGGGAAACCCTGCCATGAGCAATGTCATTAGCCGATAAACCTGCCCCATAAGGCATGCAAGCGAAGTTGACGCTCCAATTCCTTGCGTAATGTAGACTTACAATGCAGGCCTTTTTCCAGGTTAGCCGTTCCTGATCATCGTGGAGCCTCAAAAGCCACCATCCAAACGGTTGAGGTCGCTCTCACTTCGGCAGGATGCCTCCTGCCGAAAGGTAGTTCTGAAAATCCGGGGAAATACATCCTAATAATTCCTCCGGACAAAACGACTTATTAGGTGATGTATACGTGGCTGCGAAAGAAACAATGACAGACAGGACCCTCCTCGAGGCCTACGCCGACACAGGTGATTCTGAGTGCCTGGGGATCTTCCTGAAACGCTACGAAACATCACTCATACGTTTTGTTTCAAACTTCCTTGGAGATGAAGGAATCGCGCAGGACATTGTCCAGGAGACCTTCCTGAAGGTGGCCCGCCGGCCTGGAAGACTTCTTGGAGTAAGGAGCTTTCATAACTGGCTTCTCAAAGTCGCCCGCAACCAGAGCATCGACCATCTCAGGCGGGTGATACGACAGCGCAGGCACAGCTCAAGACTTCAGCAGGAAGCCTCAAGTCAGGCGGCCCAGGCCGACACCGTCATTGAAACGCTCGAGCATTCTGAAAGAAGCGCAAGGGTCAGGATGGAAATAGATCGCCTTCGGCCGAAGCTCAAAGAGGTCATGCTTCTGAAAGTCCAGGAATCAAAAAGCTACAGGGAGATCGCTGAAATCACAGGGCTGACCGTAACCAATGTCGGCTACCTGGTCCACCAGGCCATGCAGGCCCTCAGGTCAAGCCTGCGAGATCTTCGAGAGGACACATGATGACCAACAAAGAAAACCAGGACCCCAACCTCGACACAAATGCACCCCCCCAGGCAGACTCAGAGCTCCGCTATCTCCTGAGCGCCTACCTGTTCGGCAGCCTCTCCGAAGAAGGCCGGGCAGAGGTAGAGAGACAGCTCGAAAAGAGCGAAGCCTGCCGCAGGGAACTCGATGAGCTCAGGGAGACCCTCTCCCTGGTATCCGAGGCTCTCTCAGATGATGCGGGCCAGCCATCAGCGTACTCTTTCGACCAACGTCGCATGGACAGGGTTCTCTCAGCAAAGAGGAGGGCCTCTATTCTTCGAGTTCGCCTTCTCCCCTCCAGAAAAATCACCGCCGCTGCCGCGGCCCTGCTCTTGCTCTCCCTGGCAGGCATTCTTGGCCTCATGACATACAGCAGCTTCGAGATGACCGCCCCTGAAGACAGTTCAGAACGATATTTCGCAGGAGAGGTACTCACGGTGGATTCAGAGCGTCGAACAGGCGGGCTCGAACCCCTTTCTGGCGAAACCTCCCCAGCCAGCAAGTTCAGGGACCAGTCGGACGGAGGCGAGCTGGCGTCCAGCCGAAGGCGCAGGCTTGCTCCAAAAACGATTTCCCAGCCAAAGATCATGAGAAAGCTGGACCAGTCGCGTACTCCCACGCCTGCCAAAGAAGGCTTGAGCAAGAACGTCGAAAGATTTTACGCTGAGGAAGAAGAGGTGGAGTTTGCCCAAGAGAAGAAGAAAGCCGAGCGAAAAGACCGGAAACGAACGCCTTCCGCCGCGAAAACAAGCCGCAGCCGCTCCAACAAAGCCAAGACGCCCGCGGCTGGTAAGCCGGCGACTCCACCAGAGCCTCGCCCCCCCACGGGCGAGACTGAAGGAGCTCTCCCCGAGAGTCCGGCCAGACAGAAAATCGCCGAGGTAGGAGCCGTTACTGTCAACGACGTCATCGGCGTTGGCGGCGGGGCCGCGGGGGCCTATGGCCATCGCTATGGAAAAGGCCGTCTTGTCCGCGAGAAACCCAAGTTTGGAAAGTCGAGCCAAAAGGCTCCGCCACACTCAGAACAAAATCGTGCCAGCAAACCGGGCGCAGCCCCGGCCGAGGGTGAGGAGTCTGAGGTCATCGCCTCCTCGCTCGACTCATTGAGCAGAGATGGTAACAGTGTTGGTTTAAAAGAAAACGCGGAGGGATCTTTAAAATTACTCGAGAAAAGGAAAACGGTAAGCGGACTCAGCAATCGCCTGGAAAAAGACGCCGCGGACTCGCAGTTCAACGACGCCAGGAAGACCAGGAACCAGGCGGCCAGCCTCGGCAGAGAGGCGAAACTCCTCGATGAGGAATCCATCGAGGAGGAAGCCAGCGAAGCTGAAGATGATAAGAGTGTCCTCCTGGAGAATCTTCAAAACACCCAACAGTCTGAGGGGGTTTATCAGCGTCAAGAAGAACAGAACTTCGATCTGAATATCAAAAAAACAGGAGATGGCTACAAGTCACTCGGGCTGAACCCCTCCGCCTCTCAACAGCTCCGATCGCAACCAGGTTCTTCGGTGGGAATTGACACCCGCACTATCAACGAGAAGGTGCTGAACACCTTCTCCTGGTACAGACGACTCGACCCAAAGCTGAGCTACGACCAGTTCAATTCCCGGGCCCTTGTCATACCGCCGCCAGCTCTCGGCGACGAGGGGCTCGGAGAAAAAGGTTTCCGCGCAAAATACGGGGTCAACCCTTTCGTCGCCGCCTCCCGGGACCACCTGTCCACCTTCGGCATGGATGTAGACACTGCCTCCTGGGGGCGAGCCCGGGAAAACATCCGCAATAGAACACTCCCGCCACCACAGACCATCCGGGTGGAAGAATTCATCAACAATTTCGCTGACGACCGGCCAGGCAACCCGGCCGCCGTCTTCTCTGTTTACACCGAGGGAGGTCCATCTCCCTTTGGCGACCACGGCCTCGAGTTGATACAGATAACCCTCAAGAGCAGGGAACTGCGTACGGGAGAACGCAAAGATGCGATCCTGACATTCGCAGTCGACACCTCAGGGTCCATGGCGGCTGACGGAAAAATCAATCTCCTGAAAAAGAGCATTCGGACCCTCGTCAACAAGCTGAACCCCGCTGACCGGGTGGCCATCATCGCCTTCTCTACAAATGCCTACGTGGTGCTCCCTCACACGCCCGTTCGCCAGGAAGCTGAAATATTTGGCGCCATCGAGAGCCTGACGCCGACTGGCGGCACCAACGTTGAAGCCGGAATCGATCTGGCCTACAGGCTTGCCGGTGAATCAAGCCACAAACGCGCGGCCAACAGGGTCATTCTCTGCTCCGATGGCGTCGCCAATCTCGGCGCCCGGGGGCCTGAGATCATTCTGAAAAAAATAGCCCGGTTCGCCAGGGAAGACCGAATCGCGCTCTACACCTACGCTTTCGGATCCGGCGGCCGGCAAGCTGTCAAGGGCGACAAGATGCTGCAGCAACTCGCCAATAGAGGTGACGGCCGCTACCAGTATGTCGACTCCGGCGGCTCCGCCAAAAAGATCTTCAGCGTCCCTGATGAACTCCAGGTCCTTGCCGCCGATGCCAAGATCCAGGTAGATTTCAACCCGGACGTGGTGAGCCATTACAGGCTCCTGGGGTATGAAAAACGCGACATCGCCGATAAAGATTTCCGCAATGACAAGATAGATGCCGGCGAGGTAGGCCCGGGCTCGACTGTCACGGCCCTGTACGAGATCAAGCGATCAAGACCTGTCGGCAGCATTGGCCGGATCTACCTGCGCTACAAAGACACCGTCTCCAGCACAGTCGAAGAGCTCAACTACGAACTCCATCCCGGGGTGCTCGCCGGAGACTCCAGGGGTACCTCGGACCGGTTCCGGTTCATCGCCTCGGTGGCGGAGTTTGCCGAGCTCCTTCGAGGCAGCTACTACGCCAGGAATGGTTCCTTTGGAGCAGCCCTCCAGCTAATGAACGAAGCCTCGATCGAGTTCAAGAAACGCGACGACTGGAAGGAAGCCTACAGGTCCATTTCGGCCGCCCAGGGGCTCTCCGCCGTGCAAACGCTCAATTCCATCAGATAGAAAAACGAACGGGTTCACCCGATTCAATGCAGAAAACTCAGACAACCAAACTACGGAGAAAACCAATGACCCGCATCCACCCCTTCTTCCTGGCGCTCTTTCTTGCGCTGGGAACGCTCCCTGCCCAGGAGCCGCCAGCCCCCGTCCCTGTCACTGAAAAGGGGCCGGAGACACCGGTCGTCATTCGCGAGCAAACGGTTTACGTGCCCTACACCAAGCTGAAAGACGTATTTGAAAAAGAAGGTCGCGGCATCTTCCTTCCATACGAAGAATTCCTCAAGCTCTGGCGTGCCGCCAATCCCGCCCCCAACCCGGTCGAGCCCGTTGGCCCTCCCGCGGAGGCTGTCGTCCAGTCAAGCCCCTACAAGGGGAAGGTGATCGGCGACCTGGCCCTGTTCGAGGTCAGCTATCACGTCGAGGCCCTGAAGGAAGGCTGGGGACTGGTCAAATTGCCTCTCTCAGGAGTTGCTGTCGAATCGGTTGACCTTGGAGACTCTAAGGCGCTTTTCGCCACGCATGGCAAGAGCTACGGGCTCCTGCTGCCTGAAAAAGGCCCCTACGACCTGAAGCTCCGGTTCTCAGTAAAGGTTCAAAGTTCCCCCGGAATCAAGAAATTGTCTTTCGGGCTCCCCCCGGCGGGCATCACCAGCCTCGAACTCGCAATACCCGAGGCAGATGCAAGAGTTGACGTAACTCCGAAAACCGCCGCTACGCGGATCACGGCCGCGGGGGAGGAAACCCTGGTCACGACCTTTGTTGGCAACTCCAGCAATGTCGAGATCAACTGGATGCCGCCCATCGGAAAGGCCGCTGAAGATGCGGCGGTCCTGATCGCGAAGCAATACGCCAGGGCCTACCTGGGAGAAAGAATCCTCAGCCTGGAAACCACCATCCAGTACGACCTGGCCAGGGGAGAGGCGCCGGGCTTCAAGCTCAACGTCCCGACAATAGACAACACCAGATTGCTGTATGTCCGGGGCGACAACATTCGTCGCTGGGATCTCGAAGGCTCCGTTCTTACCGTGGAGCTTCACTCCCCCGTCAAAGAGACCTACTCGCTCAAGCTTGGATTTGAGAGGGTCCTCCCCGAAACCCCCGAAGCTATATCCGTCCCTGTCCCGAGAGCGGAAGGAGTGCTTCGTGAATCAGGCTGGTTGGCCCTGGGTCACGACTCCGGCCTCAAGGTTAACATTTCAAGCTCAACCGGCTACAGCCAGTTGGACCTTGGAGAGGTGCCAAAATCGATCGAGCCGGATTCCAGAGTCGGATTCCAGTACCTCGCCCCTCCTGAGCCTCTCGGCCTCTCTGTGCGAAAGATCGAGCCCGTAATCCACTCTGAGGTCATCTCCGTCGTAACCCTGGGGCGGGAGCGGGACTCCTGGGTTGGTGAAATAAACTATCGGATCAAGAAAGCCGGGGTGTTCATTGTGGCCCTCGCAGTCCCTGAAAGATGGAGCGTTGAGGAGGTCGGGAGCCCGCAGGATGTGGAAGACTTCCAGATCTCCGACCCCGACTCGGGGCTGCGCACCATCACGGTAAACCTCCGGGCCCGCCAGCTCGGCGCCTTCAAGCTGCCCTTCAAGCTCACGGCTGAAGGGTCCATTGGCGAAGAGAAGGTCACCCTCAGCCCTCTCTTTGTCACGGGAACCCAGCAGGACCAGGGCCTCTTTGGAGTAGCCGCCCCCCGCTCCATCGACCTGAAAACGGTCGCCGCGACCGGGCTGTCCTCAGTCGAGCAACAGGAGCTTGTCAGCGCAGGCATCATGAGCCAGGTGAGCGCGGAGGCCGGGGAGCCGCTGGCCTACAGGTATTCAAAGAATTCACT
>Ga0207987_1000248_pt1 | contig 15841 bp, 18 predicted proteins | sample ETNtaG_19_FD_185768 | JGI IMG/M metagenome (GOLD analysis project Ga0207987, IMG submission 185768) | Marine microbial and viral communities from oxygen minimum zone, Eastern Pacific Ocean - ETNP201302PF86A (SPAdes) (version 2) | ecosystem: Environmental > Aquatic > Marine > Oceanic ...
TGTTATTATAATGTTCAGTGGTTTGTATAAATTTTTCAACAGTATTTAAATATTGAGGTTTTTTTTTATAACAAATAGAAATAATCATAGTAATAATAGGTAAAATAATAATAATCCACGAAACAATAGAAGCACCACCTTTACATAAAGCATTAAGTATATATGTTGCGATAGAAACAGTTAATATGTGTGGAATAAGTAGATTACAAGCATCAGCAAGTTTCGAATCAGAACTGTTAGTTAAACATGAAATAGAAATAGATACTATACCAATAATACCAAGAACATATTCAATTTTAGCAGGAGTACATAAATTATTAAAAATAGTAATAATGGTATGATTAGAACGATCAAGAATGTTAATAATATTTTTAAAAATCATAGTAATTACGTATTGTATATAAGTAATTAATAAAATTTTTCAAGTTAAATATATTTTAGAGAGATATATTTAGTTAGTTCCATCAAAGATTTTTTTAAAATCTTCATCTTCATCAGGGTCTTCAAAATCTTCTTCATCTTCATCATCATATTCTTCGTTATCATCATCATATTCTTCATCATCATCTTCATCATAATCTTCATCACCTTTAACGGCAGATTTTAACATTTGGTCAACTACATCAAATGATTCTTCTTCCTCATATAATTCAGATTTTAAATAAGCAGTTTTAGTTAAAACTTTAGTAACTAAAACAATAATAGGAGAAAGAACAATAATCCATGAGAAGATAGAAGCACCACCTTTACATAAAGTTTGTAAAATCCAGATATAAATACCAGCAGTAAGAATATATGGTAAAATTTCAGCACAAACATCATTAAAAGTAGAACCAGAAGTTTCAGTTAAACAAGAAATAGATAAGGAGACAGTAGCAATAATGGCTATAATATATTCAATTTTAGCAGGAGTACATAATTTAGGAAAAACATTCTTATGTTTATTAACAACATTGTTAGCTAAGTTTTTAATAGTATTAACAATCATATCAATTTATAATATAAATTAATATAATTATTTTAGTATAAATTTATTTTTCTTCAAAGTAAGAATCAGGTAAAGGTGTATTATTAATATCAATACCACAGAATTTTTCACTTTTTTTTCTATAATTTTGTTTTTTATATATTCCAACATTGACAGATTGTTTAAGTAAGAAAACAAAATTGCGATGAAATTCTCTATTATGGCCATATGAAACAGACATAATATGTGCTAATTCATGTATTCCAACAAACATAAGAGTATTAATTTTGTGAAATTTTAATTTTTTAGCAAGTTCTTTATCCTTAGGTCTAATACAAAAATGTAATTCTTCGCCTTTATTAACACTAAATGATGTATATTTACTATGTGGTGCGGATTCTTGTACATTATCAGCATTAAATTTTGTTTTTAATCTCCATACTGCTTTTCCAAAAATAGGATGTGTGCTAAATTTAGCAGATATGTATTTAATTAATTTTTTAAATCGTAATTTAATGCGTGCGATTAAATCAGCGGCTTCTTGTCTATCTACACCATTTCTAACTAAATGATTTTGTCCATCAATATTAGATTTAACATATGAAACATCATATTCTACCAGATTCATTCCAGCGAGAAGACCCAATGATACAACGGAAAATACTAAAGCAGAGTTCATTATATATCCTATAATATAATTAAAGGATATAAAATTGTAGACATCAATAAAAAATTTAAATAACTTTCCATGGATCTTCTTTCCTAGAAATTGCTGTACATATATTATATAATTTTCTATGTTGTTTTTCTCTATATAGATGAAAATTATTTTGGAGGAAAAACTCATCTTCATAAAATCGAATATTTCCAAAATCAATTAGATAAATAATATTTTCAAAAACGCATATATTTCCCGGATTAATATCACCGTGAACTATATTTGTTTCATTAATAGATTTAGTAATATATTGAACTTGTTGTTCCCAATCATCAGGTATGTTATTACAAGAAATTCTATCTCCACAGTAAGTCATATAAATAGAATAATCTTGTTTTATACTTTTAATAATTTTAGGAAAGTGCTGATATTTATCTAATATATTTAACGCTTTTAATTCTTTTTCGTATTTTTCTTGACTTTTTCTATAAATAGTTTTTTTTATAGTCTTATTAAGACCATTATCAATAATAAATATATTTGAACTCCCACTTCTTAGTATAAACTGTTCCATTATGTATATTAATTATTTATTTAAAAAAAAGTTGAAGCGAAACTAGGGTTTAAATAAGCATTGCCATCAAAAGCACCAACACCAATGGTAGAATCAGTATTAGAAAATTTTTCTTGGAACATACCACCTGATTGAATACTATTATAATTTGGTGAGAAATCGTCTTGTTTAACAATATCATTAATTACTTGTTGTTCTTGTTTACCTGAAATGTTAACAGTTTTAATAACTTGAGTTGGTCTAACATCAGTCATATTTTGAATAGAAGGAACAGAAGATCTAGAAATACCTTGTCCTGCGAATTCAGCCGCAGGTGGATGTGCCAATGGTGCTTGTCCATTTTGATTACCTTGTAAATTTCGATTAAAATTATTATATTGTCTTTGTTGTGGATTTGCTTGTTGTTGAGAAGCAACTTGTTCGGGTGAAACATGAGTAGCTTGAGCTTGTTTTTGTGTGGCTTGTAATGCTTGTAATTGTGCCATAATCATAGCCATTTTCATATCATGTTCTTTTTGTTGTTTTCTTTGATATATGCTATACATTTTATAAAGGATCATAGGTGCTAAAACTAATAACATAGCAATTGCAGTATCTCCCTGTTTATAGAATTTTTTGACAATACACATATGTGCGGAATGGAAACCAACTAAGAGAAGAATGTTTTTGAAATCTGGTTTACCCATCTGCATGTCACATAAACAATAATAAAATAAAATATAAACACCAAAAACGATCATCATAACATATTCAAAATCAAGTGTAATCATATTATTAAATTTTTCAAATGAAAAGTTAAACATTATTCTATATACTTATATACCATATAAATATATATTATAATAGAATGAATTCAGTTAAAAAAGAGGAGGATGAAGTTCAAAAATTATATGATAATATGAAAAGAAACTTGGTTGAAACAGCAAATATCGCTACAGATACTTTATGTACTTTAAACGACCAAGGTAATAAGATAGATCGTATAAATAATGAGATGGATACAGTTGATAAGAAAGTAGATAAATCTTATAAATTAGTAAATAAAATGAGTTTTATGAAAAGTATATTCGGTTATTTAACGTTAAAGAAGACTAAATTGGATAAAACAAAGATAGAAAAAGAAGACTATATACCAAGTTTAAAAAATGAATTAACGATAAATAATAAAAATGATAAAGAAAATGAATTAGATGAAATGTTAATTTTAACAAAACAATTATCTATAATGTCAAATGAAATGAATTCAGAGATTAGCATTCAAAACGAGAAATTAGATCATATTGATCGAAAGGTAGAAAATACAAATAATAATATTAGAAAATTGAATAAACGCATTAAGAAATTATAATTATTTTTAATATAAAATTATCCAAATACATTATATTAATAAATACACTATGACTTCTACTGATAATCACCAAGATGAGATTATACTACGAGAAAATCCGAATCGTTTCGTTTTATTTCCGATAAAATACGATAAAATTTGGGAAATGTATAAAAAACAACAAAAAAGTTATTGGCAAGCAGAGGAATTGAAATTGACAGAAGATATGAATGATTGGGATTTGAAGTTAAATGAAAATGAAAGATATTTTATTAAGAATGTTTTAGCATTTTTTGCTGGAAGTGATGGAATTGTTTTAGAAAATTTAGGAACTCGTTTTTTAAATGAGGTTCAAATTCCAGAGGTTAGATGTTTTTATGGTTTTCAATTAATGATGGAAAATATTCATTCAGAGACATATAGTCTTTTAATTGATACATATATTCAAGATAGAAAAGAGAAAAATAGATTATTGAATGCCATAGAAGAAATAGAATGTGTAAAAAAGAAAGCAAATTGGGCAATAAAATGGATAAATGATGAAAAATCTTCATTTGCGATTAGATTGATCGCATTTGCTGTAGTAGAGGGAATATTTTTTAGTGGAAGTTTTTGTTCTATTTTTTGGTTAAAAGAGCGTGGATTAATGCCCGGATTAACTTTTAGTAATGAATTAATTGCTCGTGATGAAGGAATGCATACAGATTTTGCTTGTCTTTTATATAGTATGATTAATAATAAAGTAGATAGAAGTTTGGTTTATCAAATTATTGATGAAGCAGTTAAAATAGAAGATGAATTCATTACAAAGTCTTTACCATGTAAATTAATTGGTATGAATTCAGAATTAATGAGAGAATATATTGAATTTGTTGCTGATAGATTACTTCAACAATTAGGATATAATAAAATATATGATACGAAAAATCCTTTTCCATTTATGGAAATGATTAGTATAGATGGTAAAGTAAATTTTTTTGAAAAAAGAAATGAAGCATATAGAAAAGCAGAAATTGGACAATCTGCGGAAGATATGGAGTTTGGACTAGACGAAGATTTTTAATATATATATAATTTATATATAATGTATTCAAATTGTTTCTGGGATGCAAATGGAACATTTAATTGTAATAAAGTTCGTAAAAAATTAAGAACAAATGAGATAAAAATATCAAAAAGAAATTTAAAGTCAATATATCCATCAGTTAGGAGAATAATAGCAATTGGTGATGTTCATGGTGATTTACAAAAATTAAAAATAATTTTTTTAAAAGCAAAATTGATAAAGAAACAAAAGAATGGTCAATATATATGGATCGGGAAAGATACATATGTTGTTCAAGTTGGAGATCAATTAGATTATGGTGGTAGAGGTAGTTCAGTTGATGTATCTAAAGAATTATCAGTACTTCTTTTTATGGATGCGATGGATCAAAGAGCAAGAAAACATAAAGGTAGAGTAATTTCCTTATTAGGAAATCATGAATTGATGAATGTTTTAGGTGATTTTAGATATGTTAGTAGTAAAGGTATGAATCAATTTGGTGGAATTTATGAAAGAAAAAGACTTTTTACCCCAGGTGGTAAATTAGCTAAATATTTAGCATATAATCGTATAGGTATTGTTCAAATTGGTAAATGGGTATTTGTTCACGGAGGGTTACTTCCATATTGGGCAGAAAATTATAAATTACAAGATTTAAATAAGAAAATTAAAGAATATTTACTAGGTAATATCACATTAGAACAAGATAATGTTTTAAAAAAAATAATAACAGGTGAAAATAGTTTTTTTTGGACAAGAGAATATGGATACCCTAAAGATCAAAATTATTGTAAAAAAGTGAATAAAACATTAAAATTATTAAATGCAAGAGGTATGGTAATTGGTCATTCTATTCATGAAAAAATTACATCAGATTGTTCTAATAAATTATGGAAAATAGATGTCGCATTGTCTAGAGCATTTGGAAATATTTCTAAAAATACACAATGTTTAGAAATAATAAGTACAAAATCAGGTAATAAAAAAAGTATTCGAATTATTAGTTAATTATACTAATAGATAATATAAATACTAAAAAAAAACTTTATATAGTATATATATTATTTTAGTATGAGCACTAAAACTCCCCAAGAAGAACAACAAATAGGAGAAATTGTAGTCGATTTTGGCGATTTATGCCGTACAGCCAGGAATAATGGTACTGATCCATATAGGGTTATAATTTCTAAAAAAAATTTAGAATCAAAAGATTTTGATTTTGCTAAATATATACAGGGAAATGATTCAGAAGAATTTGATTCAACGCCAACATCTAAATTTATTGAAGATGGAAGTGAAGTAACCATTGGTGATTATAGATTTTTTAAATATAAAACAACAAAAGAAACACGTGGTGATATTCACGAAACACTTGAAAAATTAAAAAAAACAAATCAATGGTTTATGATTCTTCCTTGTGAGACGTGGAAACAAACTCACCTGAGATTTCGTCATGACTTTAAAGATTTTAAAAAATTTGTTACACCCACAAAAAAAATAAGAAATTATAATATAAATCTTAAAGAAAAAATTGATTGTAAAAAGATTAAAGCACCTCAATCAATTATGCAACAATGTTTAATCTCTAAAAATATTGATTTAACACAAAACGCATTAGATTTATATCAAGAAGCATCAATTGAAAATATTAATCAAAATAACAATAAAGATAATTTAAAGGTTGCTTCTTTTAATATGAATAATTTTAGAGGTCTTACCATTGATGAGGAGCCGAAATTAAAAACTAATATTACTCTCGGTGAAAAAGTATATAATCCATTCGGGAAAAAAATTGAAGAAGATAGTATTCTAAAACAATTAAATAATATCATAATAACAAATCCAGATATAATTTGTTTACAACAAGCAAATGAATCAGTTGAATATAGAAGTTTAATTAATGACTATTTCGCAGAAGGAGCAAGCGCACGTTTAGGTATTAATTTTAGAAATGCATATAGTGATACAATAAAAAATAATAATAGACTTAATAAAAAACAAATTGAAGAATTATGTCTATATCATCAATCTATTGTTATATTTCAATATTTATGGAGATTAAGAGAATCACGAAATTTATTAAAAAAAATATCCTTTCTATTTTTATTAAGATGGCTATTCACCGCTGGTGGATTTATACCCAATGATTTTAAGAAGAGATTGCCTCCAAACCAACGATTCTCTAATCCGCATGCAAGATTTGTAGAATACGACTGTGGATTTAAAGAATTAATAAAATTTTATAATAATAAAGTTGATACAGAATGGAAAAACGAACTAAAACTTCATGATTTTGAAACAAGACAATTATATGTTTATAGAAACATTATCCTTGCCAATAGTGAGAATATTATAAAACAGCGACCAGAAATAGTACATACAGTCGCAAATGATGAAGCATTTAAAAATAATTTAGATAAATCATTAAATTTATTGAATATATTAAAAGAAACAGAATATTATAAAACTAGATTTGAACCTACTCCAGCTGATTATAGCCTAGCTGATAACGCACCTGTTCCTTTTGATAGAGTATATACAAAGATTGTTGAAAAAAGTCTTAATAGATTTTATATTGGTTATAAACCTTTAAAAGGAAAATATGATAAATTCTTAGATCCTAAAGATGTCCGAAAACAATTCGGCAAATGGCAAGAACAAAAAGATAAATACATAAAGAAAGTAAATGAAAAGAAAAATAAGGATGCGAAAACAAGCACAACTCTAATATCATTTACTGTTAAAAATATGTTACAAGAACTTGATAAGATTATTGAAGAAGATGATAATCCAGAATTTAAACAGCATTTAGATAAATTAGAAACTGTAGAAGAAGATGATAACCATCCCATTACTGAACTCAAAGCAACCATAAGCGGAATGATACCGATAGATACACGAACACTTACAAAAAGTAATTCATTAGAAAAGTATAATGATCAAAAAATGAAATTAAAACCAAGGTATTATGTTAAATATATTTTACCAAATTTTAATGATAAACCATTAGAAGATAATAAAATAGAAGAATTTAATCCTACAAAATGGATTCAAGAAGAATGTTATCGGATTTTAAATATACATGATGGTGTTGCTCCAGAACATAATCATACTCCTAGAAAAGGAGATTATAACGCAAAATATCAATATAATCAAATTAAATGGTCATATCAACAGATTAGATCTAGTTTATTAGAATTGTTTGACAAGAAAAAGGCTGAAAAAACTAAAAGCATAAAAAATAATGATGATATAAGAGATATTAATAGTATTCTTAATCCACGTGTGTACTATAAAGTTGGTGGTGAGGGAACTAATCATTTAACAGATTTACAATCAGATAAAGTTAAAGTAAATAAAACTTATCATAGTAAAGATCCAATATCTAATAATGCAGATATATTTGAAGAATTTATAGAGATTTGGAGAAATTTACTTAATGCTTTTGATGATGAATCTTTTATGAGAGAGGGAGAAGTAGGGGATATGGGAAATTTTCCAATTTTTGTCCCGAATACTAGTAGTACTGGTCTTGACGCAGGAGATCCTCTTAATGATTATTTTAATATAGACAGTGTATTGAGTGCCGGACAACCATTAAATGAGGAGCAGAAGTACCAACTTGGAAATAGTATTAGTACAATATTCAGAATTATTTTTCAAAAAATTAAAGACCCAACCTATAATAATGATTTATATAATGAGCATAATTTAACACCATGGGATGAAAATGAAAAAATATTAGGTGTTTTTGGAGAGAACGACACTTATAAGCCATTTGGAAAAAGCGGTTCACCAAAGAAAATAGAATCTGGAAAAACTCATGACAATATGGAACAATATCCAACCGATATAAATAAAACTAATATAGGAGAAATTGATAATAAAGCTCTTAAAAATTGGGTAGTGGATGATCTTTGGGAATATTTCATATCAAGATATGGTAATTTTGGTGATGATATATTAACTAAATTATTGGGAAAAGATGTAGATCTAGGTAAAAAGAATTGGCTAGGTAAAAAACTTGGCAAAGTAATAGGTAAAAGTAAAAAGACTCATCTAGATACGCTCGATAATATAAAAAAACAAGGTGGGTATAAAGAAAAATTAAGATTTTTCATAGAAAGTGTACCAGCAGAAGAAAAAGAATTCAGGGAATATTCTGCTAGAATATTTGATATATTATTAGGTCAAGTTTTTGTAAAGAAAGATAAAACAACACAAGCCAAGTTCGGAAATGATAATAGATTACAGGAAACATTCATTCATAAAAAAATGTATGAGGATAGTTTTAATAATATAGTAGATGAATCTGCTTTTTATAGATATAAATTAAAACAAAGAATGGATGATAAGGAGGATTATATAAATGATTATATTATATCTCAAAGAAGTTGGTTAAATTTTTATTTAAAAGGACATGGTTTTATTGAACACTCCTCAACATCAACTGGATTAGCAATATATTATAAACCAAAATTAAGAAATGATAGAATAAAAATTATAGCACCAAAAGGTGAAAAAAAAGTTGAATTAAAAATAAAAACTAATTATTTAAATGAGGATGTATTAGTAGGTTATAAATCTCAACTAAAAATTGGTGGTAAGGATGTTAATTCTACAGTAAAACTTAATTTAATAAATATTGATATGCAATACTGTCAGTCAAGTGATTTACCGGCATTATATAATGAAATATTAAAATTAAATATACATAACACCGAGCCAACGCTATTAGTAGGTACTTTTCCAATCGATCCAACAAACATATCTAATCCTGGAGAATTTAATAGTTTAACAAACCATATGTATGATGCATTTAACACACAGAGTTCTTTGAACGCTTTTCTGGTAGAGGATGTATTTGATTCGTTATGTTCTAACAACTGTCGAGGTGATCCAAGCATTTTATCAAAAATTTCTTATCCACAAATATCAGATTATCTTGTGACAAAAGATACACCTGTTTCAAATTGTCAATTTTTATGTAATCCTTCAACTGCTTTTAAGACAGCATTTTTGACTAATACTCCTAATAGTAAAATAACAGTTGAAGGTACACATATGATTTATACAAATATAAATCGTCATGTTGGTAGAATAACCGAATTTAGTCTTGATGAAACAGTAGACTCAACAATAACTCATGGGGGTAGTAAGAAAACAAAAAAAGTTCGTAAACATAAGGGAATAATTCAAATTGGGGGTAATGCTGGAAGATTAAGAAAAGGTTATAAATATACAGGAATCCGATTAAAAAGTGGATTGGCTCAAATAATAAGAGTAAATACAAATAAAAATTGATTTTTCTAAATATGTAAAAAGATGGAAGATAAAATCCAAAGTTTAAGAAAAGCTGCGGAAATACATAAAAAAGTTCGTGGTTTAGTAAAAGATGATATTAAACCAGGGACAAAAGTAATAGATATTTGTGAAAAGATAGAACATAATGTAAGAGAATTAACAAAATTTAATAAAGAAGAACCTTTAAAGGGTGGTATAGGATTTCCATGTGGATTTTCAATAAATAATTGTGCTGCTCATTGGACTCCAACAAGTAAAAATGAGTTACGTATAATAAATAAGAATGATATTTGTAAGATAGATTTTGGTGTTCATATAAATGGTTATATAATTGATTCAGCTTGGACAGTATCATTTGATAAAAAATATGATAATTTATTAAATGCTTCAAAGGATGCGACAAATACAGGATTAAGGTTAGCAGGATGTGATGCTCGTATAAATGAAATAAGTATTGCGATAGAAGAAGTAATAAATAGTTATGAGATTGAATTAAATAATAAAAGATATGCGATAAAGCCAGTTCGTAGTTTATGTGGTCATCAAATAGATAAATATAAAATACATTCTAAGAAAGCAGTACCAATAATAAATCTTCCTCATTATAATGCAAAAATGAAGGAGGGGGAAGTATATGCTATAGAAACTTTTGCGACAACAGGTAGTGGTAAAACAGTTGAAATGGGTGAATGTAGTCATTTTATGGTAGATTATTTAAATCAAAAACCGAAAAGATTTTCTGGTTTAATGGAACATCGAAAAGTATTTTTAAAACGATTATATAAAGAAAGGTCAACTTTACCATTTTGTCAACGTTGGTTTAATTGTTGGGATATTTTAGAGAAAGAAAAGGTAGAAGAAACCTTACAAGATTTAGTTGAACGAAATATAATAAATGCTTATCCACCGCTTTATGATAAAAAGGGAAGTTTTGTATCTCAATTTGAGCATACATTAATGATACATAAAGATAAAGTAGAGATATTAAGTCGTGGTGATGATTATTAAAATAATAAAATTGAATATGATAAAAAAATAATAAATATAAATAATGATTTTTCCTCCAAGATGTTTCACATGTGGTAAACTTATTGGTCATAAAGTTTTAGATTATGAACAAAAAGTAAAAGAAAAATATCCAAAAATAGAGAAGACAGATAAACCAGTAGTAGGAGATATATTAGATAATTTAGGTATTCATAGATATTGTTGTCGTAGAATGTTTTTAGGTCATTTACCTTTAGTTGATAAGATAGAGAATCCTTATGCGAATGATGCTAAAGTAAAATGGAGAGATAATAAGTAATTAATAATGATATACAGAATATCCAATATTAGCACCAATAAGTCCTCCTAATATAATTTGTGAAAATGTATGACAATGATTGATAACTCTAGAATAACTAACAAACATATTTATAATAGAGAAGATTAAAATACATCCAAGTTTAATAGTAACACTATATGAAGTGTTATACCAGATAAATAATGCGAAGAAAATCCAAGTATACCATGCGGATTGACTATGTCCAGATGGCATACCATATGATTTATATAAGAATGGTGTTTTATCTAAAATAGAACAATTTTCAGCTTTATCTGGTCTTGGCATTTTAAATAAATGTTTTAAAATTTTATTAACAAATTCAGAAAATATAAATCCCTTAAGATATTTTAGTGCTTTTTCATTATAATTTCTAATATATACGATAGTAGGGATTAAGAAATAAAATGCGGGAGATAATTTAGCAAATATTAATAATTTATCATAAAAATATTGTATAACCATTACTTATAATATAGTAATTTTTTTTTTTATACTATAGTTTCATTGAACATTTTACGAGATAATGTTTTCATAACAATTTCAAAAATCATCATATTTTGAATACTAGCATCATCAACATTCTTAGTGCCTTTAAAATCATAAAGAGTTCCATCAGGTGTATAAATTTCAATAGTAAATTTACCTAAAGATGCTAAAGTAGGAATAAATTTTTTAAAACAATAGCATTGTCCATTAACTCGACAATGTACAGTATTACCAATAATTCTATCAGGAATTAATATAGCAAAAGAAGTACCTAAAATAGTATTAGTTCCTTCAAGAGAATTATCTAGTTCAGGTATTTTTAAAACAAGATATGGATAAGTATCTTCAAATCCTTTAGGTAATAGACATTCAGTTAATTGGACGGTATATACATTATTTAAAGTATATCCAACATTAGCACCAACAAATTTATCACTAGCATTAAATTTAACTTGAAATTTTCCTGGATTTGGAAATACAACAGTATTTCTATGTCTAGAATCAACAACAATACATTGTGATTTTTTGCTTTTTTCAGCCCCACTAGATGAAATGACAGTATCTTGGTTAGAATTTCTAGATGGCATATGTGTTTTAAAAGGAAATCCTTGATTTTGATTAAACATTTCTATATAGATTTAATATATAAAATAAAATTGAAATTCTATTTTACATAAAAAGTCAAAATGCTTAATAATAACAATATTGAATATAGAAATGACGATGAAAAAATAGAAGATATTCGTCGTACAATTGATGGTGTAAAATTAACAATGAGTGATAATATAGATAGAATTTTAGATCGTGGTGAACAATTAGATGTGTTAATAGATAAATCAGATAATTTAAATGAATCGTCTTTTAACTTTCAGCGTAGAGCAAGAAATTTAAGATTAAAATTATGTAAAGAGAATGCGATACGTGGATGTCTAATTTTTCTAGTAATTTTATTCATAATTTATGTAATAATTGGTTTAAGTTGTGGATTTGATTTTTCTTGTGCGAGAAAACATCATTAGTATATTTATATGTTTTATTTTATATTTCATATATATAAACAAAATGAAACTAGATTTTTTGAATGAAAACATTCTAAAAAACCCAATTGTATTGGCAATTATTGGTGGTTTATTAGTCACCTTATATCTGTATGTAGATACAACTCTTATTGATAAGAAAGAAAAAAGTAAAGTAGGATATGCCAGAGTATTTATAGTTGCTTCTGGATTATTTGCGGTGTTATTACCATATTATCATGTTCCAAAAAGAATATTTAAAGAAGAAATTGTTCCAGGTCCAGCACCATTTTAAATGTTCGTTAAAATAGAAATTATAACATATAGTTTATTGTAATAATAATGAGTCAAAGACAAGAAGAAATTTTATATTTTATGCAAAATGACAGATTTAATTATAAGAAAATTAAACTTATAAAAGGAGATTTAGAAGATACTTTAGATAAATTAACTGTAAAAAATACAATTGGTGTATACAGAGATACAATTTTAGCAATAACCAAAATAGATCTTGATAATCCAAATATGACAGATTTTGAAAAAAAATTATGTAAAGATGTCAAAGAATATATCTTTATTATAAGAGGACGAGGATTATATCAAGTAGGAAATATGCCATATATCGGAAAATGGGATTTAGCAATATATTTCTGTATTTTTTCTGAATTAATTAATCCAAAATATTATGATAGAACACATTTATTAAGAGAAATGCCAAATAAACCACCTAAAACTGAAAGTAGTACTCAAACAGAAAATATTACAGTACATGAAGTAGCAACTCAAATGGAAAATATAGAAATCTAATTCTGTAGAAAATGATATCTACAAACAGCAACATAACTTTCCGAACCCCCAATACAAATTCTTTCTGTAGAATTAATAGTTCTTTTAGTAAAATTTCCAGGAGTTCCATCTTTACAAAATACACAACAACTATGTAATTTATGTACACATTCTGCCATGGGAATTAAATTTGTAATATTAATAAAAGGTTTTCTTTGAAAATCACCATCTAAACCACATACAAATATGGTTTTTTTGTCAATATCCGCAGCTTGAACACAAAAATCATATAAATCATTAAAAAATTGACCTTCATTAATAAAAATAGCATCACTCTTTTCATAATCATCTGTTTCTAATAATGGCATTAATTCTTTAACACATTCAGCCTTAATTGATGCATGATTATGTGTTGAAATTATACCATTTCCATAACGTGTATCATCAGCATAATTAATTGCCAATAAATTTTTATCAAGTGCCTTATATTTATGATAAAAAGAAAGTAAAGTACTCGTTTTTGAAGCATACATACAACCGATAATTAATTCAATTCTACCGGATTTGGAATTGAGACAAGGTAAAGTCATTTTAAATATATATATAATATTTAATATGAATTCATTTTTATATATGTTTAATTAGCCCATTCAATAAATTCAAAAAATAATCTACATCCAGCAAGGACAGATACTAATTTAAATACATCATAATAAAAACCATTATTATTTTCTTCTTGTTCTTTCTCTTTAGGAATATTTTGAGATGAAGTTTCTACTTCTGTATATAAATCAGTTTGTGCGGTTTCAATCGCATTATCAACAATATTTGCTACAATACTATCAATTAATTCTCGAGTATCTCGTGATACTTTTTCCTCGGTGTTATCATTTTGCTCCATTATAGGAGATTGTGTTTCCTGAAATTTAACATTTTGGATTTCTTCAGAAATATCAATCCATTCAGTATTTTCAGAATAAGAATCCATTACGATATAATAATTAATATATATTTTTTTTTATTTTAAATATTTATTTCACTTAAAGAAGTTTGTTTAGAAACATCCTGAATTTCAATTGGTTCATTTTCAATTAATGTAATTTCACTGGGAGAAATTGAGCGAGGGGAATTTTGATTTTCTTCAGAATTAGGCATTTCATCGATATATGAATTAATATTATATTCACGCACTGGTTCTTCATCTAATAAATTATTCTCCATATTGGAGTATCCTCTACGATGATTAACATCACTATAACATGAACATGACATTTTAGAAAATAATTCTTTAAATTTTTTACTAAATTTTTTCATAATATTTTCTTTATTTTTTTTTGATTTTTTCTTATTTTGTTCTTGATTATTATTATAATCAACCTGAAGAATATCCTGAATAGTTCTACATAAAATTTCATCATGTAGTTCTTGAGCAATTTGCCTATCATTTTGTTCAATAATCTCTTTTATTGCTTCTTTTTCATTATCCTTTTCTTCAATTTCTTCAATTTCTTCAGTTTTATTCAAAAAATTTTTTTCAATTGCTTGAATTTCAAAATTAATTTTACTTAAATTTTCTTCATCATATTTTGTATCTTTAATCATTTGTAATAATAAATTGATAGATTTTTCTAAATTACCACCCGATTCTATATAAGCGTAGTGAATAATTTCATCATCTATATGTGGAAACAGTTCTGTTAATTTATAATTAGACATAATGATTCTATTTTATTTTATTTATATAATAATCAATTTTAGTTTCTTTAATTTTTTAATGTAGTATAATATGCTTGTGCTGTTTTATATAAAAGACCACCTTTTTTAACTGGTTGGAAACCTTGAATGCCTAAAGCTTCTCTTGCTTGTTTGACTGCTTGAGCCCACACATTTTTTTTACCTAATGCTTGTTTTGCTAAAGATTTAATTTTTCTTGGTCGTCCCATTTTTTTACCACCTTCAAGGGTCTCAATTACTGGTTTTTCAACTGGAAGTTCTGCTTTATTAGGTAAAATATCTTCAGGATAAATATTTTCTTGTTGGATTTGTTGTTGTTGCTTTTGTTGTTGAACTTGTTGTTGTTTTTGTTGATTAGTTTGTTGTTGATTTTGTTCACTTATAATTTCTCCACCTTGTTGTTGGTTTTGTTTGTTAGTTTGTTGTTGAACTTGTTGTTGAACTTGTTGTTGTTGATTTTGTTGTTGAACTTGTTGAACTTGTTGTTGTTGATTTTGTTGTTGAACTTGTTGAACTTGTTGTTGAACTGGTTGATTTTGTTGTTGAACTTGTTGAACTTGTTGTTGAACTGGTTGATTTTGTTGTTGAACTGGTTGAACTTGTTGTTGAACTGGTTG
>Ga0207987_1000249_pt1 | contig 15813 bp, 15 predicted proteins | sample ETNtaG_19_FD_185768 | JGI IMG/M metagenome (GOLD analysis project Ga0207987, IMG submission 185768) | Marine microbial and viral communities from oxygen minimum zone, Eastern Pacific Ocean - ETNP201302PF86A (SPAdes) (version 2) | ecosystem: Environmental > Aquatic > Marine > Oceanic ...
CTTTCGGACAGCAGGGCAGGGTCGATCTGTGCCAGGCAGGCCTGGTGGAGCATTACCATGAGGTCATCGAGCGCCATGAGCGGATCGATCCCTGCATCGACGATGCCGCGCCATGCTTTCAGGGCAGTGGCGCTGTCGCCTGAGGCGACGGCGATGAGGGCATCGATCATGGCGCGCGGACTTGCGCGACCGATCATGTCGCGAACCTCGTCGAGCTTGACCATGCGCCCGCCGGCGCCGGAAATGGCCTGGTCGAGGATGGAAAGCGCGTCGCGCATCGATCCTTCGCCGGCTTGAGCGATCGTCATCGCGACACCGTCTTCGAGGGTGGCACCTTCGGCTTCGGCTACGCGGCCCAGATGCTCGGCCACGACCTCGGCCTCGATGCGGCGCAGGGAGAATTTCTGGCAGCGGGATTGGATGGTTGCCGGGATCTTGCGCGGCTCGGTCGTGGCGAAGATGAAGATCACATGTGCCGGCGGCTCCTCGAGGGTTTTGAGCAGGGCATTCCAGGCCGGCATCGAAAGCATGTGGGCTTCGTCGATGATATAGATCTTGCGCGCATTCTTGGCCATCGGGGCGTAGTTCACCGACTCGATGAGCTCGCGCATGTCCTGAACGCCGTTGCGCGAAGCCGCGTCAAGTTCGATCACATCCATAGCGCTCTCGGAGGCGATCTCCTTGCAGGACCGGCAAATTCCGCAAGGTGTGATGGTAGGGCCTTCCTCGCAGTTGACCGAACGGGCAACGATGCGGGCCGTGGTGGTTTTGCCAACACCCCGCACGCCGGTGAAGATGTAGGCCTGTGCAATGCGGTCAGTCTCGATCGCGGCTTTCATGACGCGCACGAGCGCCTCTTGTCCCAGCAAGTCCTCGAGTTGGGTCGGTCGGTATTTCCGGGCGAGTGTCATCATGGGTTTGTTCGATCCTTTTTTTTCTCGTGCACCTGGGACAGGCCGCCTGCTGGCGCGGTTTCCGGCCCGTCCGGGAAAGCAGGCAGGCCGTCCATTCTTTCGGAATATGGGTGCGGGTCGGCAGACCCGAGAGTCTGCATGTCCCGGGCGGAGCTCGCCCGGGAGGTTTCGTTGTTACATGATCAGGGTCAGGCGCTCGGCCGCACGGGTGACGGCCGTGTAGAGCCAACGCTCCGGCGTCTCGAAGGCACGGCTTTCGTCGTAGACCACGACGTGATCCCACTGCGAACCCTGGCTCTTGTGGCAGGTGAGCGCATAGCCATAGGTGAACTCCTGGCAATCGCGCCGCTTCTTCCAGGCGACCTCGTTGATGTTGCCTTCGAAGCATTCCGGACGGCACTTGACCAGAACAGAGCCAAGCTCATCGTCCTCGCTTCGCAGGGACATTCGAATGGCTTCTTCTCCGTCGTAGGTCTTTTCGACTTCGAAGAGGCCGCCGTTGAAGATGCCGAGATCCCGATCATTGCGCAGGCAGACCAGCCGATCTTCAGCAACCGGGAAGGGCGTCTTTCGACCCATGTGGCGACGGATGCGCGCATTGAAAGCCTCGCGGGTCGCGTTGCGTCCGACGATGATCTGGTCGGCCGTCATGACGTCCTCGACGCTACGCCGGCCCGGACGGTCGATCTCGACGGTTCCGAAGGTCCCGTAAGCCAGAGGTCGACGCTCGCGGACGGCGGTTGCCACCCGAATGATAGGGTTGTCGCGCGCCTGGCGGTGGATTTCTGTCAGCATCACGTCAGGCTGTTCGACATTGGTGAAGAAGCCGCCGGACTTCACGGGAGGAAGCTGTGCGGGATCGCCCAGCGCAAGGATTGGCACGCCGAGGCTCAGAAGGTCATTGCCGATCTGTTCATCAGCCATGGAGCATTCGTCGATGACGATGAGCTTGGCGCCTGCCGCGGAGCCCTCACGATCGATGCGCAGGTCGAAGCTGCCATCTTTGCGTGCCTTGGCGATATAGAGAGCCTTGTGAATTGTAGAGGCGCCGATACAGCCGGCGCGGCGCAACATAAGGGCCGCCTTGCCGGTATAGGCCGCAAAGCAGACGTGGCCGTCGACATTGGCGGCAAGAAAGCGCGCCAGCGTGGTCTTGCCGCTGCCAGCAAAGCCGAAGAGGCGGAATATGGGCTGGGTCTTGGTGTCGTTCTTCCACCAGTGCTCCACCGCCTTCATGGCGATTTCCTGCTGGGGGCCGAAGGTGAAGCCTGCGGCGGCGATCGCCAGGGGCGATGTCTCTGCGGCTACGGGCCTTGCGGGGCAGTCGATGTCACCCATGTGTTTTCCTTTTCTGCTGTGCCGACCTCTCCAGGCCTTCTCTTTTCGGACGCATCCCCGCGCCCGGTGTCCGGACCGACAGACCGGCGCCGGGGGTGCGTGTGGAGATCAGATCTCAAACGGACCGGGGCCCGCCTCCTTTGGAGTTCGGGCCCCGGCAATGATTTCGACAGGGAAAGATCAGGCGCGCGCGATGCGCATCACTTCGTCTCCGGGGAGGGTCTCGGAAGCTATCAGGGCCTGGGCGAGAGCATCGAGCCGTTCGCGTTTTTCCTCGAGCTTCTTTGCAACGCGCGCCTGGGCTTCGCCGATCAGACGGGAGATCTCCCGAACGGGGGGATTGTGCGGATCGATGAGCATGGGATCGTTGGGGTCGATGCGCAGAAATCCCTGCTGGGACATGCCGAAACGAGTGACCATGGCGCGTGCCGCCGCGGTCGCCTGCTCGATGTCCGATGCCGCGCCGGTTGTGATCGCCCCCTCGCCGAACACCAGGCGCTCGGCTTCGCGTCCTGCAACCGCAACCTCGATGCGCGCAAGAAGGCGATCCTGCGTCTCGAAGCTGCGATCTTCGGTCGGCGCCTGCATGACATAGCCCGCCGCCCGTCCCTGGGGCAGAATGGTCGCCTTTTCGATCGGGTCGGCATCGGGGCTGAGCGCCGCGATGAGGGCGTGGCCGGCCTCGTGCACCGCAGTGAGTTCGCGATCCGCTTCGCTGAGTTTGCGCTGGCGACCGGAGAGTCCCACGACCAGGCGGTCGCGCGCAGCCTCGAAGTCAGCCGGCTCCACGTAGTCGCGATCGGCACGCGTTGCGACAAGCGCCGCCTCGTTCACGAGAGCCGCGAGGTCCGCGCCGGAAAACCCGAAGGTGGTCTGCGCGATCGCGTCGATGTCGAGACCCACAACCGCCTTGATCTTGCGGCAATGGACCTTGAGAACCTCCTTGCGGGCCTCGAGATCCGGCAGATCTACGGTAATCCGACGGTCAATCCGTCCGCGGCGCGTCAGAGCCGGGTCCAGAACCTCCGGACGGTTCGTGGCGGCGACAAGGAAAACGCCATCGCGCGCATCGAAGCCGTCGAGTTCGACCAGCAGAGCATTCAGTGTGGTTTCCTTTTCGTCCCCGGCGCCGGAGCTTGCACCGCCGCGCGCTTTCCCCATCGCATCGATCTCGTCGATGAAGATGATGCAGGGCGCATGCTTGCGCGCCTCCTTGAAGGCTCGCCGGATCTTCATGCTGCCGGCACCCACGAAGAGCTGGTTCACCCCGGAGGCTTCGATGGTCAGGAAAGGCACGCCGGCCTCCTTGGCAAGCGCGCGGGCAAGCAGCGTCTTGCCGGTGCCGGGCGGTCCGTCGAAAAGGGCACCTTTCGGCATGCGGCCGCCCAGGCGCGAAGCCTTCTTGGGGTCTTTAAGGAAGGTCACGATCTCTTCGAGCTCATCGCGCGCCGTTCCCATACCCGCCACATCATCGAAGGATTCCTTGAGGTCTTCGATTGCGACGACCTGGAAGGCGGAGTTCAGGCCGAGCGATTTGGTGGCGCCGCGGCTGAAGAAGAGAATGAGAAGGCCGATGAGGAGCAGCGCCGGGGCGATGGCGATGATACGGTCGATCCAGGAAGGCTGGGTCTTCAGCGGCTCGACAATCTGGACATCCACCTCGGCGTCCTGCGCCATGGCAGTGATGAAGCGGCTGGGAGGATAGGGAAGCTGGGCGTAGTGATGAACGAGGTTGCCACCGGGGTTGAGGCCGGGCGGGGCATCTTCGGCGGGCTCTCCGGCATCATCGAGACTCTCGATGACGCGCACGGTCTCGGGATAGCTGGAAAGAGGGGTTTCGATCACCAACTCGGTGTTGACGACGGCAGCCCGTCGCCCCGCAAGGGGTTCGTTCAGCATGTCCCAGGCTTTGGACAGGGAAATTTCTTCCGCGGTTTCCTGGGCCAGAACCGGCCAACTGGGTTCGGGTGCATTTTTCGCGCCGAGGGCCATGATGAGCAGCATCGGGGCCACAAGGGCAAGGCCAAGAAGCAGGAGGCGGCGCGGCGATATGTTTTTCATTGTTTAGGCGATCCTGATGAACTTCTGGGCAGAAGTTCGGATCACCCGTTACAGCGAAAAAGCGGGAAACCTCACGTGTCGTGAATTTCTGCTTTGGCGGACATCTCGGCGCGCATTTCGGGGATCGGTGTCGAGTTGAAGTAACGCCGGGGATTGCCGCACATATGGCACGAACAGACCTTGAGGTGATCGGCGCTGCGCGCCTGAACGTCGTGGGGGTAGATCCGCCGGGCGCGCGCTTTCATGCGGGCGCTGTCCTGACGCCTGCGGGCGCGTTTTCCGTGACCTTGCTTGGCGAGCATCGAGCATTCTCCGTGCAATGGCATCCAGCCCAAAGAGGCGAGATGGAAAAGGTGCCGACTTCTGTTGCCAGGTGTCGGCGGACCCCGCCTGATGGGGCTCAACCCGTCAGGACTTGAGGGTGGTTGCACCACCCGACCACCTTAGGCGGCCAGGGCAACCGGAGCAGAGTTGGTGTTTGCAACTATGCGTTTCGAACCGATAACGGTGGTATCTCACCGAGCAGCGACTTTTTCCTTCCACGCCTGTCGAACCTGTATCAGCCCCATCAACTGCCCTCGACCCCGGCCGGGGAAGGGAGATGTCTCCGTCATGACCCTGCATGCAGGTCATGCTGCCGAGAAACCTCCTCGAGGACACTTGGTGGAGCTGCCGGGAACTGCCCCCGGGTCCAGACGAGTCCAGTAGAGCTTCTACTGCCATAGAACGCCTCCCGCGTGGGACGCATCCACCCCGTATATGCGTCCCCCGAGGGAGGGAAAAAACCCTCAGACGGAAAAAATTTACACGCCCTCTCGCCGCCGCGGCTCACCGTCCGTTGAAATCCTCTGGCGCCGCGGGGCGGATATGGACCGGAGCTTGAACCGAGATCAGAGGTTTGGAAGTGACGACCTGGGAGAGGTATCCTTGGGTGTCGCTTGCTGGAACGACAGGCGCGGAAGATGGCTTGTCGCTGGAGTTTTCCCAGATCCTGACCTGTTGCGAGGCGGAAACCAGCATATCCAGATCGCCGTCTCCATCCAGATCGTCAAGCACGACGGAACGCGGATAATCTTCGCCAAAGTCAAACTCACTCCTCTGAGCCCTGAACTTTCCGCCCTCTTGCTGGAGGTAGATATCAAGGCCGGCCGGATAAGGAGTATTGACGCTGAAGCCTCGCAGAATGACGAGATCGGCGCGCCCATCTCCATCGATGTCGCCTGCGGCAGAGCCCCAGCCCCATTCGCCGGCATCGGCGTTGAGTGTGCCTTGTGCAAGATCGACGATGCGGCCTGACGAGCTATCCCATGCAAGGATCAGGTCGCCATCGATCTCGTCGCTGCGTTCAGGCTCCCCATAGGGCCAGTCGGGGCCATGGTAGACGCCGGCGACGTGGAAGGCCGCGCGTCCATCGACCTCGATGGGGGTGAAGCTTGCGCCAAAGGCGACCTTGTCGACGGATGGATCAAGAGGCAGGTTCTGCCCGGTGGCACCATCGGTGATCTGGACGCGGCCGGCATCGCTGATCATGACGCGGTCTGGCAGACCATCCCCGGTGAGGTCCATGAGGCCACCGGCCACCGAGCTGCCAGAGGGGTTCTCGATATATTGCTCGAAGCTGAAACCGACCATGTCGCGTCGCAGCAAGATATTCGGACGTCGGCCGCGTTCGTAGTTGCCGCTCCTGTCAGCATCCACAGGAAAGCCGGTCTGCATCAGGAAGGCGTCGCGGATGCCGTCGTTGTTGACGTCCTGGAAGAAGACACCCTGGACGGCAAAGTCTTCGAAAGGAAAGCCATGGATGATCTGGGCGTCCGGCGCAAAGGCGAGATCGTCCCAACGCTGGTAGAACCGTGGTGCCGACACGCCAAAGCCAAGAACCCCGTCAATGGACCCCTCTGGGCCTTGTGTGAAATAGGCGCCGGAGATTCCATCGGCTTCAGCCTCCCATACGAGATCGAAGGCGAAATTGCCGGGCTCGGAGCGATTGTGATAAAGGCGCATCTCGTCGCGTCCGGAAACAAGAACTTCCTTGCGCCCGTCGCCATCGAGGTCGGCAAGGGCAATCGAACCTGCGAAGAGATCGCGCAGCTTCGTGGCCGGTCCTTTTGCGGCTGTCAGGAGGCCTGTATCACTGCGCTCGACAAAGGCTGCGTTATCGAAGACGGCCGAAGCAACATATTGCCCCGCACTCCCCAGGCCTTCGAGCATCGCATCAAAGCCGACAAGGAGCGGGAGGTCGATGAACGGCAAGCCATCAATCCCCGGCATCTTCTGAACAGGTTTGGCCAGGTGAGCCTCGGCGACGGCCGCGCCGATTTCATAGCCCGCACGAATTTCGCTCGCGGAGTGGACGCCGCCCCAGATGCGTGAAACCGCGCTATCATGAGCAAGTCGCAGATAGGTCTCGGCATGATCGGGGTCCCTTTCCGCGAGAAGAAGCGCAGCCGCGGCGCCGGCGGCTGCGTGCTCGGATGCATATGACGGCGAGGATGGGTTGCCCAGCGCAGTCGGCAAGGTGGGGTCTGTCATGTTGGGGCGTGGCGCCATTTCACGATACTTCACGCGCCAGGTGGCGATCAGTGCGTCGCGTTGGACATCCGCAAGCTCGGCGACCAGCCGCGCAAATTCGACCTCATCGAGATGGGCTGCGGCTTGGGCAAAGGCAATGGATTGCCATTGGTCTGAGGGGTTTTGCCCGCCGGAGGCAGTTGTCTTGTCAAAGCCGCCAGAGCCTTGCCACCAGATCGCGTTTCGAACTTGCCGCGCCCCGGCCAGGCGGGCCGCGAGACGAAGTTGGATCTTGTCGAGGCGCTCGGCCCGCGTGCCTGCGACCGGCGGGCCCGGGATTGCGTCGAGATCGACTGATTTCGACAGTGCATATCCACCTGATGCAGCATCTGGATCGGGCAGGCCGAATTGTGGTGCCCAGCCTCGTTGCGTCGCCTCAAGGGGAGGCTCAGGCGCTGACAGGTTTGCCGTATTCAGGGCGCGGCTTGCGGCGACCAGTGCCTCGATGTCGGCGAGAGCTTCCTCGGAGAGGTTGATGCCCGTCTGCGCCTCGGGGTCGGCCTTCTTTTTTTCCAGCTCGGATGCCAGCCCCTCGAAGCCCGCGATCCAGGACGCGGCCCCTTCGGTATCCCAGACAGCCAGAACCTCAGCGCTTCCCAGGATGGCGGTGGTTTCGTCATGCTTGACGAGAAGATCATGGAAAGCGCCAAGGGTTTCGCTCATGACAATCGCGCCCTGGACAGGACCCAGTCCCGACTTGCTGCTGCGTTGCGAGACGCGCTCGGCAAGATAGCGGGCGGTTCGCTGTTCAGGCGCGGCGCGAAGGGCCTCTTCGGTATAGGGGGAGAGATCGACTGGCCGCCAGAGGAGGTGTTCTGACAGGCGCCACGAGACGCCAGCCCCGACGGCGAGACTGAGTGCGAGAGTGGTGGTGAGAAGGCGACGCTTTGTCATTGAAGGTTCCTGGCGGCGGGAAGAGGCAGTCAGGAGATGGTTCCGCAACCCGACTGGAGGAAATCCGATCCATTGCGGGAAGCATCGTGCTTTCCGCACGGTTCTGCCTTTTTCTCTTCACATTCGAGATGTCAAAGGAGAAGCCAGGAAAGCGGAAACAGATGATGCGCTGCCAGATAGACAGGGAACTTCCCGCGGACCCGAAAAGGGAGATTACGACGCGCCAAACAAAGCGCGCGTGGATCTATGCTGGTCTTTTCGTATTGGGAATTGCCGTGAGCCTGATTGCTGCAAGCAATTGAGGCGCGGCCATGTCTAATTGGCTATGTGTCGTATCGAATCGAGCATACGCACCCATGACTGACCTGGCACGCGACGGTCAGCCTGTGCAAGTCCGGCAACGACCCATATGTGGTCCGGCCGCGTGTCATCAAATTCCGCGACGACAATAGACCTCAAATCGGTCTCCTGGTCGTGAAAGTCGATTTGCGCCTTCTTGATATCTACGGGGTGAGGGGCGCTGCCATCAGGCAGGCAGGGGTATTGGCCGCCGATGACCAGGCCTGATGTCGGATTGGTGAAGCTGAGAAGATCCTTGAGGCAGGCCGCATAGAGATCCGCCGGCTGCAAGCCCGGTGCATAGGCGAATGTCTCAAGAGTTCCGATTTGATCGACCCAACGATCATCGGCAGCCTCCATCGTATCTTCGAGAACGCCAGATGGTATCGTTTCGATCAAATATGTGATGGTTCGTTTTGCACGTTCGCCGTGACAGGTAATTGCATCGGAAGCATTTCGCAGGGCTTGCTGCAACTCCTCGCCATTCGTCGACAGATCGCATCTCAAAATGACGACATGCGCATAGGCGAGAAGCAATTCATCTGAGTGCAGAGGAGGAATGAGGTCGTTTTGAAAACTTTTCGGATCGAGAGGCGAGATGTCAGGAGGCGGCTTGGTCGTCTCATCGCATGCATCTCCGCCGTGGAAGACGACCACGCGTGCGTGAAGGAGATGTGGATTGCGCGCATCCCTTGAGATCAGCGACCTCGAGCAAACCTCGATCGCGGCAGGCGGAGTCGCCAAGCTTAAACCTCTTGCAATCGCCATCGTTTTCACGGCCCTGGTGCTCTTGTCATGCCTTCGTGAACCCGTTCACGAAGGATCTCAATTACCGGGTTACCGCAACTTCGTGCCGAGGTAAATCTGCCACGATGAGAGGGACCTGGGTGGGGTTGCAGCACTCACAGGGGAATCTTTGCCCCGGCCGTCCGGAATTTGTCAATGCTTTCAAGCGTAAAGACCCGAAATTTCCCGTTGAGACCGGAAAGAAGTTGCGGAAAACCCATGTCCGACCGGATCGAATTTTAAGACGTGCCGTGATGTCGTTGCGTCAACTTTGCCGGAGATTTACTGAATCAAGCGGCTTTGGCAGGCTTGGTCGAACCCGGATATCGCCCAGAAAGACAGACAGGGGGTCACCGGGTGGGGTTTCGGTCATGTGATAGCGCGTAAAGAGGATGTCGATCTGATGCAGGGTCTCGATCCTGGCATGATGAGACAGGTCTCTCGAGATCGCGCCCAGGACTTCCTTCGAGACACCCGTATCACAGAGCCCCGACAAATCGAGGCTCATGGTTGAGAGCGCATCCTCATGAACCGCAAGGACGGCTCCGGCAATCGAGAAGATGCCATAGCTGGCCTCATCACGCCCATGGGCTTTCATATGCTCCCCCAGCCGATCTTTGATCCAGTCCTCGAAGAGAGCGTCTTCGAGCAGGTAGCTGGCGGCGATCGCCGCGCGGGGCTTTTGGTTTTCGGGCAGAGCATCGAAACTGACAAGGCCAAGCCCGACTTCAGTGCCAAGGCAGAACCATTGCCGCGGGACTTCAGCGAGGCGACCCTCCCGGGTGAGTTCGACATCGAGATAATGCCCGATGACTTCCCCCGGGATGGCATCGCTCGGGGAAGGCAGGGAACTCAGCGCGCCTCTACTCCCCACCCCCTGGATAGGGTCAAGCCAGGTCTGGAAATGCAACTCTCGGCCCATGGGGGTTCTCCGGCTATTCCTGTGTCGATCTATCCCTGTCATATGATCCGCGGCAAGGAGATCACGACTGGGGTCTGCGCCGCGGTCAGGCAGGCGAATCTGCGGGCTTTATTGGCTCAATGGGAGCAAGGGGAAATTCCTCCTCCTCCCCGTCGAGCCGCTCCTGCCAGAGAGCATGCACTAACGCGCTGATCTCGGGCATCTTGCGCATTTCCTCCATGGCCGTGTGGGCCGAGGGCTGCTCGGGCAGGATGAGCGACATCACATGGCGTCGCCAAGTGCCGGACGCATCCGGGCCCATCACCTTGCTTCGGTGATTGAAAAGCGGCGTCGACGGATATTCTGCGCCGAGCAGGGCGAAGTCCGGCGTCTGGACGCAGCTGAAGAGCTTGCCGAGCATCAGATCGCGCATGCCGGCATCCTGCCAGGGCAGGAAGTCTCCCATGCCGACATTCTGGACGGCAAGGTGGTCGGTCGTGATCGCAGCGGCGAGTTTTCCGTAAAGCGCCATGGTCTCGCCGGTGAAGTCGCGCGGGCTGGACTGGATGACATAGCCTTCGGGATGGCTCGCATAGAGGGTCAGGCAGGCATCCATGGTGACCGCTTCGTGATCCTCATGGTGAGCCGCGAAATCGACCCGCAAGGCGCAGAGGGGATTTCCATTTGGGCAATGCGGCTTGGCGTCGAAGAAGGCATTGATCGCCTCCATGGTGCTGCCTTCGAAGATCTGTCCCCTGAGAACGGGCATGTGAAACTGCTGGGTCATGTGGTGCTCCGCTTGCGGAAAAGGAATGAGGAAAGGCGTGTTTTGAAAGGCGGTTGAGGCGGTCTTGCCAGAGACCAGAGCCGGACCGCTTCCTCAGCGGCCGCATCAAGTGTCTCGGCTTCGGCATCAGGGCCCATGGCGCCACAGACAAGGCAACGCATCTTGGCCCAGCCACCGGTGGAGACACAGCCCTCCGAGGCATCGATCTGCACTGCACGTGCTTCGCAGAAAGGGCAGGGGCCGGCTTTTTCTGCCGCTGGATGAGCTTGTCCAAACATGATGGGGAAACCTCGTCTTACGAAAATTGGCGCGCGCCCGGGACAGGGCATCTCCCCTGTAGGGATGCCCGGCCCGGGATGCGTGCTACCAGCCGCTTGCGGCCTGGGCAAAGTCGGACGGCCCGAGAGGGGACGCCCGGACATGGCCATCCTCGAAGGAGGTCGTCATATGCCCGTGAAGGATAGTGGCCAGCTCTACAGTTGTATCCACCAGGTCCTGAGAGAGCAGCAGTCGAGCATGATGCGAGGTGGGTGGTGCAACGAGAAGCGTGCAGATTGCACCTTGGTCGATCCGCTCGAGCTCTTCCAATGGTGTGGGGCCGATCTCTTCCAGGGCGTGCTCGACCTGGCTTGGGAAAAGCGCGATGGCGTTTTCCAGATAGGCCAGGGTCATCCGCCGCCCGACATGCCGGGCAAGGATCTTGCTGAGAAGAGGGTCGCTGGACAGCGTAGAGATGTCGTGGCCATGGAGGATACGAAACACCGGCTCGAAATGATCTTTCTCCAGTGGGTTCAGTTCGTCGTAGAATGCCTGCCCGGCAATATCGTCGTCACCATAGTGGCGATGCACCGAGAAGTCGAAGAGCGGCAGGATCGCGAGGCTCTGCCTTTGGCTTTGGACCGGAATGAACTCGCAGGAGATCGCGATCGCCCGGCGCTTGCCAGAATAGCTGGGTGGTGCCGCGCGAAGCATCGCGCCGATCCTGTCCACGACCTCTTTCGAAGTCGTGGGGTCGGGATGCAGAAGGGGCTTGATGAGTTGGGTCTGTGTCATGACCTGTCTGTCTTTCTATGGAGCTCAGGCACTGAGCGCAGGGTGGGCGTTGAGCAGGACCTTTTCGTCGAAGATCAGCGACAGGCGCCGCTCGAGCCGTCGCACCTGTGCCATGAGGGCGGCGCTGTCTTGTAGTCGACGATGTGCGGAACGCCCGGGCGGAACCACGAGGCAGGCAACTTGGCCCACAAGGCCTGCATCGATCGGAACTTCGTCGATGCTCATGCCGTGGAGGTCGGCCTCTTCCTGGATCAGGCTGGCGATCTGCTGGGTTTCGCTGCGCATGAACAGCAGGCTTTGCGGGCTCACTTCGAGGCGCCAGCGATCTTCGCTGTCTTCCTTGAAGCGCATCACCAGCGATCGGACGCAGGCCATGAAGGCTGGATCGGCGTGAAGTGCGAAACAGGCCTGCATGAGCAGCGGGTCGTCGACCTCGAAAGGCAAGACCCGCTTGATCTCGCCACTGTCGTCCATGGCATTTAGCATGGGGCGGCCGATAAAGGGGGCTGTGGTGACCACCTCGAAGCTCATACCGACGATATCGCCGGGCCTGGCCTCGTTTTCCGGGACCACCCGCGGAGCAAGTGGGAAGCGATCGCTGCGGCCGATCCAGTTTTCCGCAAGATGCGGACAGTGGATAACTCTGGGCGTGTTCATGCCACACCTTCCCGGCGGAAGATCAGCTCGGCCTTAAAGGCGATGGGAGGGTGATCGGGCATAGCCCTCATCAGCTCCTTGGCCAGGGTCTCCAGCAAGAGATCCAGATCCGGGATCATTTCGATCTTGCGGTGCTCGGAAAGCCCCGGGGTCAGGGCAAGGAGGGTCAGGTTATGGAGCGTGGCCGAGTTGAAGGTCTGGTGGTTGTCGATATGAAAGGAGATCTCGTCCTCACCGGCAGGGCCAGCCAGAAGCGCGTCCCGCGTCAGCGTGATCCGGATGGCCCCACCTGCACCAAGCTGAAGACTGCCCATTTTCATTGTCTCGAGCGTGGCTTGCAGCTTCGGATCGGTGATTGCAAGCAGGATTGCGCGCGCAAGTTCAGCATCGCGGATCTGATGGGGAGCCTGATAGGAAAACCCGCCCTGGCCATCGGAAAGACCGAGGTGGAGGCTGCGGTGGGCGGTGGTTGGTTCGTCGTCGTAGAGAGTGAACTCAATCAGGATCGGCGCGCCCTCGGGTGCGTCCTTGAGCGGGTGCAGCACGTCGCGCAGCCGCGCGGGATAATGCGGCGTCTGCCAGTCCTTTGCGATGACGGGGATGTCGAGGAGGAGGGGGTCGTTCATCGGGTAGCTTCCTTGGGCATGATTGCGACCGCTTCGAAGTGAAAACGGACGGCATGTTCGGGGTCGAGATGCACGGCGATGCGGCGATTGTGCCAATCGAGAAGGGCGTCGATCTGCGGCACAGCCCTCAGCGCGGCATGATTGCTCGGCGGTTTGAAGATATGGAGCATATTGATCCACTCCGGGCGCAACTCTCCCGTGGCATGGTCCGGGTCGCTCGACCAATCCTCGTAGTCGGCCTCGTCGAAGGGCACCAGCAACATGGCCTCGGCGCACAGGACAGCGAGATGCTCGGACTGGTCCCGCCCCGTCAGTCCGGCTGCTTCATCGAGCAGTGTCCAGACCTCCGGAGAGGTGAGAAGCGACAAGGCTGCCGGCGCTGCGCGGGCGGCGGACCCGGGATCGAGATCGGAAAATCCCACCCTGTCGATCTCACCGGCATCGTCCATCCGCAGGAAATCCACCTGCCAGGGACGCTCCTGGTGATGGAAGGGAAATGCCAGCGCAACGATATCCCCGGGCCGGGCCTGGGCGAAGGGTGTCAGCGCATCGACCAGACGAAAATCCGGGTTTTCCGCAAATTGTTGGTCAAGACGCCATGGCGAAGTGACCAGCATCGTTTGTTCTTCCCTATTTCGAGTCATAGCAGTTTCCCACGTCTTCGTTTGCAGCCTTCAAGGAAAGGGCTGTAAACGCGGACGGACCAAAGTTCGAGGTGCCCGACTGTCGGGCCGGGAGGCGCAAGGGCGCGACCCAGGCGGACGACGGACATGGTTACTCGTGACAAGGCAGAAAAACTCTACGATCGCATGCGCGAACTCGCTCCGGCTCATGGAGCCCTGTTGCAGGTCAGGCATGGCAGGCCGGGCATCATTCGCAACAACTACCCCCTGGCCTGGCGCGAGATCTATGCGCGCAAGCACTACTTCTTGAGAGATCCCTCGATCCACTGGGGTCTGATTCATGATGGCACGGCGCTGTTTTCCGAACTCAAGCCGGTAGATCCCTCCGGTGTGGTGGGCGACATTGCCCGGTTTGGATTGCTGCACGGCTTCGTCGCAGCCACCGGAGATACAGATGCCCGTTCGATCATTTCCTTTGCCCGCGGCGATCGACCTTTCGACGAGCAGGAGCGCACGCAGGGGCTGAAGCTGGTGCGTGCCCTGCATCAGGCGACTTCATACGAAGGAGCGGTCTTGACGCCCTGCCAGATCGAGGCCCTCAGGATGGTGTCGCGCGGACAGCGCCATGCGGAAGCGGCACATGCGCTCGGGATCACGGAAAGTGCCTTCAAGGCGCGGCTGAAAGCGGCGCGGATCAACCTCGGCGCGCGGACGACGGCGGAGGCGGTGCGGGTGGCGGATGTTGTCGGCGCCTTTCGCGGAGCATCGCTTTACGGCCATTCCTGAGATCTGCGCCATCACGGCATGATGACGATCGGGATTCCTGGCCGGACATAGCGGTAGATTTCCTCCATGTCGGCGTCGCTCACTGCAATGCAGCCGGCGGTCCAGTCAGGGCCCGGAAAGGGGCGGTTTGGTGCGCGGCCGTGGATGAAGATGTCGCCGCCGGGGCTGCGACCGCGGGCCTGGGCATAGGCGCGATCGGCGTTGTTGGGGTAGGACACCCCGAGCGAGAGGTAAAAGGCGCTCTGCGGGTTGCGATGGGTGATGCGGTAGGTGCCTTCGGGCGTGCGCCCATCACCTTGAAACCTCTTGTGGCCCTTGGGGGCAAAACCAAGATCGATGTCATAGCTGCGCAGAATGCGCCCGGCGCCGATCAGGTGAAGCTTACGCTCGGATTTCTTGACGAGGATTTGGCTGACATAGGCGCTGCGGGCTTCGGCTTGGGCGATCCCCGGGAGACTGAGGGCGAATGCCATGAAGCTTGTGAAAAGTGCCAGTGTCAGCAGTCGTGTCATCGCTTCCGTTCCTCATCATTTGATCAGGAAGGAATTGGGCTCGGCGGATTCCGGCCGGAAACCGGATCGGGAATTTCCCTGCGGTTTTCCGGATGAAAATTGAAAAACGGCGACCCCCGCGAGGGGGCCGCCGCAGTTTTGTTGCGCAAAGCGATGGATCAGTCGGTGTCGTCCGGCAGGGCCTCGAAGTCCTTGCGAACGTCGTCAATCAGGCTCTCGCGGGCGGTCTCGCGCTCCTGGTTGGAGTTGTCCTGGACGACCGGCTTGACCTCGACCGGGCGATCGGCGTCGCGGTGGATCTGGCTCTGGATCGTGTCATTGACCGCCGGCGGCGTGTTGTCGACCTTGGGGGCCCAGACGTTGACCGCGAAAAGAGCCATCACGGCCAGCGCGGTGAGCACGCCTTTGAAGATCACGGCGACGGCCGGAAAGCCGGGCGCGGGTTTATCGGTATCGTCGAGGGCGTCATGTGCGGCCTTGGACCATTTGCCGATGCTGCGGCAGGCCGAGACGGCGAAAAGGGCTGCGATGATGAAGAGCACGGCCTGGGCGACGACCTGCCCAAGCAGGAGGAAAGCGGTATCAGTCATATGTGTATCCGTTGGGAAGAGGGGTTTTGGGCGACCCCCTTGAGGGATCGCCCGTGAAACCGGCAGGTCTTACTCGACCTGTGCCTTGACCGTGGCGGGAGCGGTGTTCTCCTCGGATACCGGGGCATCCTTGGTCTCCAGCGCATCCTTGACGCCGCCGATCATCACCGAGGGGTTCGACAGAGCTTCGGTCGGCAGGAAGACGACCTTGTTCTGCGAAGCGGCCAGCTTCTCGAGGATCTTCAGGCCGCGCTGAGCGACATAGGCCTCGGAAAAGCCTTCCTTGAGCTTCTTCTCAACCAAGACCTGAGTCTCGGCTTCCTTCAGCTCGACGGCCTGGTTCAGACGAGCAACCTCGAGGTTGGCCTCGGCTTC
>Ga0207987_1000251_pt1 | contig 15748 bp, 12 predicted proteins | sample ETNtaG_19_FD_185768 | JGI IMG/M metagenome (GOLD analysis project Ga0207987, IMG submission 185768) | Marine microbial and viral communities from oxygen minimum zone, Eastern Pacific Ocean - ETNP201302PF86A (SPAdes) (version 2) | ecosystem: Environmental > Aquatic > Marine > Oceanic ...
GTTATAATTATTAATAATTTGTGTTTTATATTGAAGTGATGCTTCAGTATATAATTCTCCAGGGATAAATCTTTTAATAACTTGTGAATCAATAAATTGTTCTGTAAATTTTCCATTATCAATTTCAGGTGATAATTTCGATAACATAGATAATAAAGCAACAAATATATTACTATGTCTTCTAAGGCAATTATATGCTTTTGAACATAATTTCTGAAATTGGTTATAACCAATTGAATTTTGTCCTCCCATAGCATCAATCATTTCAGGTGTAATTTTCATTTCAGGTGCGAGAGGTTTTGGATCATTTCCTAGAATGAATCCAAAATCAATATGAAATAAAAGACCAGTATTACTAATCATTATATTATCAAGATGACGATCCCCTAATCCAATTAAATAACCAATAACACATGCAGAAGCACAACTTTTAATAAAATTATTTCTAATTACGTTAATTGGTACATTTGGATTATTCTCAATAATATAGTTTTGAATACTAAATTTTTCTTTACATTCGATATTATATAGAGTTTTTGAATTTGGAACAATACTAATAAATCCATATTTATTGCCTATAGCTAAAATATCATATGTAACAAATTGTAGATCAATTTTATCTCTTTTGAGAATAATATCCATAAGTTTGATAATTTTCATAATAATTCTTTCTTTTCTAATATCTTCATATTTGAATAATATTTGTCTTTTCAATTTATTTGGAGCAAGATATGTAAACATAAGTGGTCTAGTAGCACTTTTCATTCTTTTAATATTATTAACGTCAATTTTACAATTTTTTGTAAAAGGAAATGGTATATTATTAAAATTAAATTTATTTGTTTGTAAAGATTTTTTAATATCCTCAATTGATTTAGTTTTATATGTTTCAAAAGTAGTAATCATATTATGTGTTTGTTTAAAATTTGTTTTTATTAATTTTGTTAAATTTTCTAATAATTTTTTATAACAGCATACTAATTTATAATCAACATCATCTATTTGAGAATAAATTTCCCAATATGTTTCAAGGGCGAAAACTCTATTTTCTTGTGATTTATCAAGTAGAAATTTACTAATTAATTTATTTTGATAATTATCAAAAAATAATTCATATCTAATATGATAAACTAGAAATGGTAAATAACATAATAGTTCTTCTCGTGGGGTATTTCTTAAACAATTTAATGCGTATTGTCTAATTTTATAATTTGTAATATTTGCGTAAAGTAATTGTATAGAATCTTCTGCTTTTAAGCGTCGTCTACAGTCTCTTGTACACATAAGAGTCCAACATTTGCATTTTTTTATTCTATTGTTTTGTAAAATATCTAATATTTCTTTCTCTAATTCTTTAGTAACATTAATCCAATCAATTGATTTAATTAATTGAACAATTAATTTACTATGTCCATAAAATAAGAAACGATTATTAAATAACATTTTTTTTTCTTTGTCAGTAAATTTATGATTAGGAAGTGAATATTGTAATTCTCGAAAATTAGATGAGTAATAATTAGCAATACACATCCATTTTTTACATACGTGTTTCATCACTCTATAATCTTCTAGTGTTAAATCTAATAAATCAAATATTTGAATTAAGGGGTCTAGATTTCTAATTTCTAAAATTTTTGTTTTACATTCAATACATACTCGTTGATTACGTCTTGGATGTTTAAATTCATCAGTAGAATCTTTACTTAAAATGCCAACAATATTGTGAGAAAGAGACTGGATTGGAAGTTCATTTTCAGTAATTTGTTCTGGAATATCAATTCTGTCATAACAACAATGATAACAGAATATTCTCCCACAACAACGACAATGATGTTTTCTATAAAAAAAAGAAAATTCACTATTACATTTATAACATTTAGACACATTTTTATCATCTACCCATAGTTTTAGATTTCTAGGTTCAATATTTTTATAATGATGTTTTTCTCTTCTAGGTGAATCACAATTAGTATTATATTTGATAATACTTTGATTTAATTTTTTCTTATTATCATAAAACATTGAAAATGAAACATCATTCATTGTGGATGCAATTAGGCGGGAATGCATAATTTCTTCCTTAGATTTTAATAAAGAACTATTCTTAAATTTCTGGTTATTGATTTTATTATGTGTATTCATTTATAAACCAATCCGTATTTCTAATTATTATTAAGAAAAATTTTTTGTGGAAATATATGTTAATGAAATAAAATTAATAAATTATATGATTATAATATATATTATTAAGTTTAATCATGAATCGATATGTTAAGAAAAGAAAATTAACTGATAAGGGTAAATATAAGTATATTTATTATAGAATTAATACTAATGGTAAAAAAAGAATATCTTCTAAAGAATATCATTCGCATAAAAATAATCAAATAGGAGGAAGAACAACTGAGGAAATTGCTACAGATCAGATAAAGGCATTGTTAGATGATGAAGCAAAGAAAAGAAAAAAAGCTAATAAGAATGACCCCATATTAAATAAAATGATTTTAATGAAAAAAACAAAATCAAATATAAATGAAGCTCAACCAGTTTCTATAGAACCATTAATTCGTAAAGTTATTCAAGCAGATAAAAATATTTTACCATTACTTAATGCCCATGGTTTAGATCCTTTGTTTAAACCAGAAGATGATATTGTAATTAATGGGCGACCATATATTACATATCGAGTTAATAGTAATACGATACAGCGTGTAAAAGATATTGCGGGAGATGATTTAAATACAGTAGAATATTTTGATCGTAATATTGACGAAGATGTTTATATGTGGAATTATAAGGCAAGTGATAAAAGTAAAATGACTAGTCCAGGAATTGGTATTTTTGATCCAAAAGGAATGTTTCCAAATCCATTAACTGGAAAAAGATTTTCTAGTAAGTATAAAGAACTTGCTGACGAAAATTGGAATAAAGAAGGAAATGATATTACCACACCAGTAACAATATCTGAGAAACAAGAAGGGGAAATAATACCAACACATAAAGCAAGTGGATGGGCACATTATCCATTTTATAAATATTGTACTGAATTACATAATTTGATTCGTGATAATCAAGTTGTTTTAGTTAGAGCAGGAACTGGTGCTGGGAAAACAGTTCTTGCTCCTAAAGTAGCATTACATTATCTTGGATATGGAAAAAAAGGTAGAGTTATAGTAACTATGCCAAAAAAAATTATTACCTACGAAGCGGCTAAATTCGCAGCCAAGACTCTTGATGTAAAAATGGGTGAGCAGGTTGGATATAAACATTCTGATTCAATGATACAAATGGGGAGTGCATACCCTGATGGAGATAAAGTTGTTATTGATGAAATGCCTGTGAATAGTTGGATTGATGATAAAAATTACAAACGTAATAAGCAAAGTACAAAAATATTATATGCTACAGATGGTTCACTTATCAATCAATTAAATAAATATCCTACTCTACAAAATGATGATGGAGATAATGTCTGGGATATTGTAGTTATAGATGAAGTTCATGAACGTAATCAAAGAATTGATTATATTATAATGAAAATGAGATTCGCATTAAGAGAAAATCTTTCTTTAAAGTTAATTTTAATGAGTGCTACAATTGATGAAAAACCATATCAAAATTATTTTCAAAAATTTACATTTGCGGATTTACTTGTTCCAGGTACAACACCAAAGGAGAAAATAGATATTTGGATTAAGCCCAAAATAAATCATTGGGAAGAAGGTGTAACTCAAATTAGGAAAATTTTAGATAATGAAATTGATGAAGATGATGATGCGGATCTTGATGATGATGAATATAATAAAATGCAACAGATTAAAGAATTATATGCGGAATTAAATGACCAAGATATACAAGAAATTACTCAAATTCAAAATTTAGATGATAAAATGCTTAATCCTGATGCGAAATGGATTGGTAAATTAGATGATAAAATAGAAGAATTAGAGGATGTCGAAGAGGTTGAAATGCTTAATAAGAAAGGTTCTATTTTATGGATATTACCGACTGTAGGAATGCTGGGAAATCCACTAAGACGTGTCAAAATAATTTGTAATAAATTATATGATTATACAGATAAAATGCATTTAAATACAAAAGTATTTTGTACTGATTTATCTAGAAGAAGTACAGAAGATGACAAAGAAACTGCAACACATTTAACACATTATCAAACACAAGAATCACCTTTATTAAATGAACATCATAAAGGTCCGTGGGGTAGAAAAATTGTTTTATCTACGCCGATTGCGGAATCATCACTTACTATTAAAGGTTTAACATATATAATTGATTCTGGTTATGAAATAAATGTGAAATATGATTCAGCAATGGATTTGAAGTATATTAGTCAAGAATATACTTCTCAAGCACAAGCTAAACAAAGATGGGGAAGAGTTGGTAGAACTCAACCAGGTGTGGCGATTAGATTATATGATAAAGAAACATTTGCAAATGAATTTCCCAAATGGCCAATTCCAGAAATTCTTAAAGCAAATCCAATACCACATGTATTTCAACTTGTTGATTATATGGAAAAAGTAAATAAATTAACTGATATTCCATCATATCAATATAATCAAATTTATAATCATGATTATATTCTAGATTTAATGACTGGATTACAAGGTGAATCACTTTATTTACAACCATTTCCAGCCGAAATGGGTGACATAATTTATAGAGTATTCTCAACATATGATTTTATTGATGGTGAGAGTGGTTATTACACATTACCATTTTATATAGTCAAGACAGTATATATGATTTTAGATAAAAATTTAGATAATGTATTAAAATCAAACCTAAGAATGGAACATGCTAGATTTATTGCTGAAAGTTTTATTTTTGATTGTACAGATCAAGCTATAAAATTACTTTGTGCTAGTCTTGTTATTGGTAGTAGAGGACTTCAAGAAATATTTCATAAAAAATTTGGATTACAATCATATCCAAAAAGAGGAAAAATGAAAAAAAGTGATTATGAGGAAAAATGTAATGAGATTCGAAGATCAAATTCTGATTTTTATAAAATTTTTAAAAAACTGTTTGGATTAAAGAGTAAAGCAGAAAAAGAAAATATTAATTTAGGTGATTCTATAATATTTAATAGAGAGAGTGATCATATTACTTTATTAAATTTAACAAATAAATATATACAACAAATTAAAGAAGTAAAAAAAGATTCTTTAGAAATGAATTACTTTAATGCTGTTCCAAGATTTGTCAACTGGATGACAGATCAAGAACCAGATGATCAAAATAAAATAATTATAAAGTGGGCAGAAGATCACGGATTAAATATTAAAAAATTAGGACCAATAAGTGATAATATAAGTAAACAAAGTTCTAGTTTAATATTTGCTTTTAGACGTAAAATCCAAGAAGTTGCCACTGAATTAAAAACTAATAATACACAAGGTCAAAAATCAAAAGAATTTATTAAAGTAACTGAACATTTACTAACTTATACAAATGATTTAGAATTTGCTGAAGCATTTTCCTCATGGTATAAGTCTAATAATCATAGTACCAAATTTGTATCAGAAATTAAAATGATTTTGAATAAATTTAAATTATTTGATAAAAGTGGTGAAAAATATGATGCTTATCTTCAGGAAAAAATTGAGGAAGTGTTTGATAATGGTAATACATATTTTAAAGATGAACAAGAAAATACTGCTAGTATTGATTATTTATTTGAGCATGGGCATAATTTAAAATATAAAATAGTTAAAGGATTACTGGATGTATTTAATTTTGAAGAAAGTAGTAACAAAGTATTAAGAGCAACTATTTTAGAATTACGAGATACTATAATAAGTACAGAATCAAAAGTCGCTAAAGAAGCAGATTTTGGTTTAAGAAATGTAATGACTTATGCTTTATACAGTAATTTAAGTTTCAAGGTAGGAAAAGATGAAAATAATTCTAAGATTAAGATTCCAGAAATAGTAGTTAAAAATAAATACAGACCAGGCCTAAAAGAACCAGAACCAGAGATAGAATATATAAAAAAAACTCGAAAAGAAAAAGATGATGACGAAAAACAAGAGAAAAGTTATAATCAACTAATATCTGACTATCAAAAGAAAAAACAACAAACAAAAAATATAAAACCATGGGTTCATTTTAGACTTTTTGGAAAAAGTATTCCTCAATCAGCACTAGATGAAGAACAAAATTATATGCAATGGGTACGTGGTAATATAGATGCTATAAAAGATGAACGTGAGAGAAGAGATGAGGGATTAAAAAGAAGTATTTTTGCTGGATTCAGAAAAAATATTGCCCAAAGAATGCCAGATTTAAAAGAAGAAGAGAACACAGATATTTGTCCAAATATTACTAGAGTAAAATTTAAAAATTGTTTTCCAACAAAATCAGTATCATTTGAAGTAGATGATCTTTCAGGAACTACTTTTATTGATTTAAAACAAAAAAAGAAAAATAAGGATAATTATATTGTCTATGATTTTTTAACAAAATTCAATTTTGGAGTAGAATCTACAGATGTCTCGTTATTAACAAAGATACCTACATCATATTTAACATTTGGTGAAAAAAAATATCTACCCGATGGTCAAAATGACGCACTATGTTCTGTAATTACAGACTAATAAAATTAATAAAAAACATAGTTAAATATTTCATTGTAAATGTTAATATAATTATATATACAATGAAAATAGAATACGGAATTAAGTTTGATTTTCAAGATCTATTGATCAAACCAAAACGTTCAAATCTATCTTCTCGAAGTGAAGTTGATTTGGAAAGAGAATTTACCTTTTTACATTCAAAAAGAACTTGGAAAGGTATTCCAATTCTTTCGGCTAATATGGATACAACAGGAACGTTTGAAATGTATCGTGAATTATCTAAACATAAAATAATAACTTGTTTACATAAACATTATTCAATAGAAGAATATCCAGATGATCTAGATCCAAATTATTATGCGTTAGGAACAGGTATTAATCAAAAAGATTGGATTAAATTGATCGCATTGATGGAAAAATTGAATCCCTATTTTCTAGTAATTGATGTAGCCAATGGTTACAGTTCTAAGTTCGTAAATTTTTGTAAAAAAGTTCGCGAACATTATCCAAAATTAACCATTATTGCTGGTAATGTAGCAACTTCTGATATGGTTCAAGAATTACTTTTATCTGCGAAAGTTGATGTTGTAAAATGTGGAATTGGTAGTGGTTCAGTATGTTCAACTCGTTTAAAAACTGGTGTAGGATATCCTCAAGCATCTGTTTGTATGGAATGTTCTGAAGTAGCGAATGGATTAGGGGGTCATATTGTATCAGATGGTGGATGTAGATTGCCGGGTGATGTAGCAAAAGCATTTGGTGCGGGTGCTCATTTTGTAATGTGTGGTGGAATGTTTTCTGGTCATTTAGAATCAGGTGGTGATTTAATTGAAGATGAAGATGGAAATAAATTTAAAACATTTTATGGTATGTCTTCTTCTCTAGCACAAAAGAAACATCATGGTGGTATGGCTTCATATAGAAGTTCGGAGGGAAAAATCAAAAAAATTCCATATAAAGGACCAGTTAAAGATACAATAATGGATTTATTAGGAGGTATGAGAAGTACAGGTACATATATCGGTGCTCAACGATTGAAAGATTTTCCTAAATGTACTACATTTATTCAAGTAAATCGTCAAGTAAATGAAGTTTATTCTCATCCACTTTTTAATTTAAAGAATTAGTATTTTATTATAAATAAAATTGAAATTAGTATTAATTTCAGTTATAAATGTGAGAAAAATGTCATTAACGTTTTCGTTAAAATATATTGTAAATTCATTAGTAAAATTATCATTATCCGTTGTTTGTTCAACAATTATAAGTATTGAACGAGAATTACATACACATCCTGGTGGTATTGCTACACATAATCTAGTTGGCTTGGGTTCTTGTTTATTCACGATGATTTCTGTTTATTTAAGAGATAAATACGAATCACCGAATGCTGATCCTGCTCGTATATGTGCCCAAGTTGTAAGTGGTATGGGTTTTTTAGGTTCTGCTACCATTTTTAAAAGTAATAATTATGTAAAAGGAATTAATACGGCAGCAAACTTATGGATTTCTGCCGCCATATCAATGGCGATAGGTGCAGATTTGTGGGAATTAGCTATTATAACATCGGGATTTACTGCTATTGTATTGGTTATAAACAATCGATATAAAAAATATAAATATGGACAGAAAAAGAAAGAAGAAAAGAGAAGAAAGAAAGCATCCAAATTAATTAATGATGAAAATGGAATAGTTCCAAGTTATATTGAATTAAGTAATTTAACAAAATTTGTACAAACTCTTGTTAAAACACAATTAGATGATAATGAATCTATTGAAAATGGTGAATTAGACCGTGATCCATTGGATGCTCCATATGGGGATGAAGAATATAGATTATCACCAGAAACTAATCCAGAAGAACCGTTAGAATTGAGAATTGATATCAAAGAAGAACCTAAAGAAAAAAACAAATTTTTAAGAAATGATATATTACCAGTTTAATAAAAAAATTAAAATAGAAAAAGTTCTAAATATAAAAACTTGTAAAATGAATTCTTTAATAAAAATTGCCAAAAGATATTGTACTCGCTTAAGCGGTAATCAAATAAAATATTTAGTAAATACTGATATGGATTTTACAAAAATTGATTATAGAGCAGAAAATCCGTTTGATTACAAAACAGAGTTTGATAATAAAACAGCGTGTGAGATATTAGAAGAGTTATCTTCTATTCATATCAATGATGAAAGTAATTATCCAGATATCAAAAAAATGAAACATGTATATACTAGTTTAGATGAACGTGTTCAAGGCTTGAACTGTGCGGTGCACAAATAATAAAATCCATCCCTCAAATATTTACCTAAAATTGTACTCAAAACAATATCATGTGGATAATGTAATCCTCGTAATGTTCTAGAAATAACAACCATCCAATAAAGAGAAGATGCCACATAAGGAATATTTAGAGAATTAAACATTATGGGATAAATAAGCATTGTATTTTGAACACTCATAGAAGGTAATGAATAACTATTTGTCTTCTTTTTTGAATCAGATTTAATCCAATCATATTTTTGAAAAGGTCGTCTATGTTTAATGATCTCTTTAATAATATCATTTAATTTTACAGATATTTGTAAAGCAACTTCTAATTGTAATCCAGTTTTCCAATCATGGATACAAAAAGTAAGTATATACCATTTTAATCTTTTCGATGCGGAAATATATTTAACAGGTTTTTTTATAATCCATACAATATCTTTGGGATGTGGTATTAGGGATTGAAGTGAATATATAAATAAACATTGATAATAGCAACAAGAATCCCATAGATTTGTGCTATATGTGATTATATCACTTAACATATTTTTTGATGTCCTTACTTTTATAATAGATAAATTTTAATTTTCTTTTTTATTTATCTAATGGTGAAGATATTGATAAAACAAAATTTAAAATCGATAATTGTACTCTCTATGTATATAACAATCAATATGACAACTTCACGACGTGCTGCTTTGTTTACCTTCCCGATGCTCAATGACAATGTCATTGATGTAATCGAAGAGTTTTGTGACAACACGAAACTTATTTCCCGTCACACTCGCCTTCCCACTGAGATTGCGAAAATTGTAACTGGATTTGATCTCCAGGAACACAATGTTCGGCGAGAATTATCTGGATTTTTTGAACAACCGTTTTTCTATGGTTTTTTAAATAATTTGGATAAGATTGTTGAATAGTGTTTCTAGGGATATATTTACTTTAAATTTACTTTACTTAGGGACTGGAAATTAATTAATTGTTTATATTTTAATATATTTAATTACGCATATAATCTCATTTCTCTTAAATTACCATATGAGTCAATAACATTTACAAGTTTATTATAAGATACACCATTGAATTGAATACCGAGTGGTAGATTATATGTTGAATAAGCACACCAATCATCAAAATTATCTTTAATTTTATTCCAAATAGGAAGATGAAATTTTCTAGTAACAAGTATACCACTTGATGTTTTGAAATCCATTTTAATACTTAAAGGTATATTAGGATAATCTTTTAAAGAAGTTTTGCTACTAGGTCTATAACGATAATGAAATCTCCCTTTCCAAGAAATTGGTTTAGGGCCAATAGCTGTTCGCGTAATTATGTAACACATCATTTTAGTCGGTTTCATATTTTTTTTTGGTGATTTAGGATATTTAAGTTCTCTTGGTGTAACTATTTTAAATTTTGTATAATTTCGTTTAACTTTTGGTTCTAAAAGTAAATTTTTAAATCTGGGATCATCAAACATCTGTTTAGAAATAGGAGTGTTTGTCCTATCAGGAAAATCATTATTATTATTATAATTATTATATCTTTTCATAAAATATTGAATATAAATTATTATAAAGAGGTATAAATTCAATTTTTATTTTAATATACGATTTTATATATATATAAAATTGATTTATATATATATATAATTATTTCTATTGATGTCAACAAGTGAATTATGCTTAAAAGAAAATATTGAATTAATAATTCATTATTTTGGAGAATGTGTTAGTTCACCAGTATCTCAAATAATAATGAATTTTGCAAGAGAACCAGAATGTGGTGATGGAGATCGGATTCGTATATTTACTGGATGTAAACAAAAGATTTCATGTATTCCAGTAACAATACGTATAGGAAATTTAAAGATAAATAAATGGTTTTGTGAAAATTGTTCTAAAAATTTCACCCGAATTTTAAAAGGTTAGATAATTTCATGAGTATTATTATTCATAATAGTTCTAATAGATCTTACTAAATTTTTAGCAGTTACAAGTGTATCAGACAACTCATTTAATCCAGATTCTTGTGAATCAATTTCCGTATCTATAATAATTGTATCTAAAGTAGTTTCACAGTTAGATATAAAATCCGATATTCCATTCATTGTATTATCACCAAGATATTTTTGATATAATGGTCTAAGTGCTGGTGCTATACTAATAAATGAATTTGATAAAAATTGTATTTCTTCGCTATTAAATAATGGGATTTGTTTTTTTTCAGTTCTACACAAAGGACATATTTTTTTAACCTTGTACCATTTGTTTATACATTTTTTATGGAATGGTTTATTACAACATTCTTGTTTAATAACACGTTTGCTATTAATATTACGAATGGTATCAAGGCATATTGGACATGTTTCACATTTATTTTTATTATTTGGCATTGCCTTATTAATAAGTGATATAAAATATTATAACTAAGTTATTTAAATTTAATAAATTAATCTTATTATATTATTACTAATAATTTGTAGTAATAATATATATAAGTTTCAATGATTAATGGTCTTAATGTAATTGGTTTAGGCTGTATTTTTATTTTTGTTATGTATTTAGTAAAAGTTTTGAAAAAAGGTCCATATATAACTAATTTTGGAAAAGGAGATACAAGCAGAATAAAAAAAATTTATATTATCCCTGCGAATAAAGTAACATCAAGTGGGAAAGCGATAATGAGTCAATTTAAACCACGTGTATTAAATATTCGTAAAGGGGATACAGTTGAATTTATAAATGATGATAAAATTCGTCATGCGATTGAGATAGGAAATGAAAAAATACATAATAGTGAAGTTCTTATTCCAGGTGGTGTATTTAGTGTAACCATAGAAGAGAATGGAACAATTGCTTATCGTTCATCATTATATCCCCATATTGGAAATGGATTTATTAATGTAGTAAATGTAGGACGTTCTTCAAATTCTTTACAAGGAACAATCGGTAAATTCTTTGATAATAATAAATCTAAAGCAACAAAAACAAAAAGTATAAGAACAGAAAGTATAAGAACAGAAAGTATAAGAACAGAAGGGATAAAAGCAGAAGGAGTAAAAGCAGAAGGAGTAAAAGCAGAAGGAGTAAAAGCAGAAGGAGTAAAAGCAGAAGGAGTAAAAGTAGAAGGAGTAAAAACAGAAGGAATTTTAGAGAAAAAAATTAAAAATTCAATGTCAATTATAAAACCAGCAAAAAAAAGATTAAAAAGAGTTGTAAAAAGCACATTTAAATTAATTTATGGAATTGGCCCAGTAATAGATAGTATTCTTGATGTATTTGATCTTTGTAGTGAAAAAGGTTTAATGGAATGTATAAAAGATCCAAAAACTAAAAAAGTAGGATTATATTTATGTATATTTCTGTTCATAATAATTGGTGGATTATATATTTATAAAAATTTATTATCAGGTAATCTATTTTTACCAGTTCAAATAGATGGAGGAGATATAAAAGTAGCAATTAATTAATAAATAAAAAGAAATACTGATAATTATTATATCAGTTTATAATAGAATTATAATGGAAACTGATACGAAATCGGTACCGAATTCTAATTACGTATATTACATACGGAAAATAGGTAAAGGATCATTTTCAAAAGTCTATAAAGGATATAATATAATAACAGGTGATATAGTCGCAATAAAAAAAATAGATTTAGATATGAAACCGCTTATGATTAAAAGATTAAAAATGGAGATAGAGATAATGAAAACTTTAAAACACAAACATATAGTTGAATTATATGATGTGATTTATGATGAGTATTATGCTTATTTGATAATGGAATATAGCCATTGTGGTGATTTAGCAAATTATTTAAAAGGTAGACCATTAAAAGAAAAATTTGCCCAAAAATTTTCTCAACAATTAGCGAGTGCGATGAAATATTTAATAGAACGGAATATAATTCATAGAGATATAAAACCACAAAATATTTTAGTTTTTAATAAAAATACAATAAAGTTAACTGATTTTGGTTTTGCCAGGTATTTTGATAAAACCACAATGGTTGAAACTTTATGTGGATCTCCTTTGTATATGTCGCCTGAAATAATTAAATATAAAAAATATAGTCATAAAGCAGATTTATGGTCGATCGGTGTTATTATATATGAAATTTTAACAGGAAGACCTCCTTATAGAGCAAAAACTCATTATGAACTTGCTAAAAAAATTGAGAATTCGCCAATCTTATTGCCAAAAATGATACCACTTAGTAAAGTTTGTACTGATTTATTATTGAAATTGTTACAAAAAGAATCAACTAATCGTATATCATGGCAAGAATTTTTTAATCATGAATGGATACGAAATTCGGATTTAGATAATTCAATTCATAAAAAAATAGTAAAAACATGTAATTTAAGATCTTCAAGTATAAAGAATTCAAATAGTGATTTGACATTTCCTTCCCAAAATAATGAACAAATTGATGATAGTAGTTTATCAAATTCATTTTGTAGTCCTGATAGTTTTGATAATATTCCTGAAAATGATAATGATTCATATGTTCGTGATTGTGATGATATCAAAAATACAGTATTAATAAAAACAACACCAGAATATATTAATCTAAAAAATAGATTAAAAACCAATTATATTTCATCCTGTGAACCAGTTAATAATGAAATGTTCACTAATCCAATAAATTTTTCTCCACCTACTAGAGAAAATGGATTTATAATGGTAAAAAAACCTTATCAAATAGATCCAATACAAAAACAACGAGGAACAAATAAAGATCCAAATAGTAGAACAATTTTTAGTGGTTTATATAGTTATATGAATTGTTCAGTTAATTATGTAAAAACTTATTTAAAAAATATACCAAATTCAAATTAAATTCTTCAATCTTCTTGGATAATCAGTAATTATACCATCAACTTTTAGATTAATTAATTTTTTCATAGTTTGTTCATCATTAATTGTATAAACTAAGAAATTTATCTTATTTTTTTTACAATATTCTAAAAATGGTATATTCATTGTTCTTATACTTTGAATTATAAAATCACATTTACTTTTATCATAAATTTTATATTCAATCGGATTATTATAAAAAATCAATCCATATTGAAAATAAATTTTTTTATTATTAAATACAGTTTTTAACCTTTTAATTAAATAATGATCAAATGATGCTAATAAAATAGATTTTTCATTCAATAATTTATTATTTAATACTTTTTCTAAGAGTTTTACTAATTCTTGTATATAAATTTCTAAATCAGATTTTGTATATAAATGAGGAACTTTTAGATCTAAATATACAGTTATTTGATTAGATATCCTTTCTAAAATTGTATATAAAGGCTCAATATTATTTTGCTTACATTGTAATAATGTCATTTCTTCAATAGGCGTATCATTATAACAATAATCATGAAAGACAACTAATTCTTTTGTTTTACATTGTCTTATATCCATTTCAATCATATCAACACCACACGATATCGCCGAAATAAATGCTTCGATTGAATTTTCAGGTAAAATGCCTGACGCACCTCTATGAGCAATATTTAGCATATACCTTAAATTTTGATTTTAATATAATAAAAAATAATGTAAAAAAAACATATCTAAAATTATATAATACTATATTATAGATGAGTTATATAATGAAAGACAAGACAAATATTGATCTAAATTTCCAAATTGGAGGTAAAACTATTATTGGAGAACGTCTTGAAAATTTTAGCAAAAAATATGGTCTTTTTACAAAAACATTTAATATCGCAAAAAAAGAACTAACTGAACTTGGAAATACACGAAAATTAAATATGATCAGTAAATCTAGTTTTGGAGCATATGCTAATACTAAAGGCTTTAATCCTAAATTTGGATTTAAAAATTTAGATTCAGACAAACAAAATATTATTGATGAAATTAAACCATTAATTCAAAGTTTACAATCTGGTAATAGTAGTAAAAAAGTACTTGTAATGCCATTGTTTGTCAGATCAACAAAAGGATTAACAACTGATTCTTTATTTATTAACATTACTCATAAACAAGATAATATGTTTTCAATTGTAATCGATAAAGTTAGTGCATTCAGCGAAAGTGATAAAACTAGTGTTGATGAAAAACTTGTTAAATTTGTTGAAAGCATTGGTGATCATTTTCTTGTAGAGTTACATGATGATTTTTTTCAAGTAGAAGTTTCTATAAACCAATATGATTTTGATGATACTACTGTAATGGATCTTGGTATTGATATGATCCATCAAAATTTACTTTATACTCTTTATTTTGTATATAAAAGATTATTACGAATTACTACTGATTTACAAACAATTTTTGATGAAACTATGTCATATTCTAATAATACTGATTTTGTTTCATTTATTAAAAAAACTAATTTTTTAGTTGACTTAGGTATCGAAGAAAAAGGATTAATCGAAAAATTAAATCAAAATATAGTTCAACAACTTAAAAAAAGACCAGATAAAGATTCTAAAAAACTAATGGCTAATTTAGAAAATACATTCGACAATATGAAACAACTTTATAATGATTTTGATGCTGAAACTATTACTATCGAAGAATTAACTGAAGGTATTGAAGCAAAAACAAAAGAACTTGTTGATTTATTCGAACAAAAAAATCAAGAATATGAAGAATTAGCAAAATCTAGAATCTTAATTAATAATGATATTGATAAAATTTATGATGAATTTATGCAACTTAAAGATGCAATTGTATATGGAATGGATAATTTAATTGAACATAGAGGAATTATTAATAGACAATTAAAAAAATTTGAAAAATTACAAAAAAATTCAGAATATTATGAAGAACATAAAGATGTTTTTGAAAAAATTAAAACAGATTTAAATAATATGGTACAAACTCAAAATGATTTT